>Ga0209879_1000001_pt1 | contig 36764 bp, 41 predicted proteins | sample GWRWN3_20_30_FD_187240 | JGI IMG/M metagenome (GOLD analysis project Ga0209879, IMG submission 187240) | Riverbed sediment microbial communities from areas with no vegetation in Columbia River, Washington, USA - GW-RW N3_20_30 (SPAdes)... | ecosystem: Environmental > Aquatic > Freshwater > River...
TCCTTCTGATGCTAACGGAACAAAAATTGATGTATCATGGAATATCGATCTTTCTGGAATTCCTATTATCGGAAGAGGCTTTGCAAAAGATAATATCCTGAAATCTACAGAGGAAGCACTAAATAAATTTGCAGAGGCGGCCAAATAACTACTTTAGACTCGTATGAAAAATCAGATTCGTCCCGACGGTCAAAGAATTGCGAATATAAATAACGCTTTTGTTTTCAATGTTCATTTTTAGGCAATGACATAAAGTATCTAATCATAATTGATCTCTCTTATGCTAACGTTTTCTAACAGATGGACCATCCAATGTAGAAAGTGGTGCCGTCAACTTTTTGCGTAAGAAAAGTGCAAGTATTACGGGTATAAGAGAAGTCAAAGCTATAGTGAGAAATATCAGGTTGTAGGAATTAGAGGAAGGAAATGATCAAACAAACTCCACCTAATTTGGTTAGTTTGAAGTACATGAATTTCGATAAGCTAGACCAGGCTGAAGAAAATTAAGCTTAATGATAATGATTGATTTAGATCTAAATGAAAAATGCGGCTGATTTGATAAAAAACTAGATGCATCTCCTTATGTATGTTCAAGTAATCTAGGGGCGGCGAGCTTCGAATAGCTAATGTTTCGCCTTATGTCGCTTTATTGATTCAATAATTATGTCAAACGCATTTGCCCTATTTTTCCAACCTAAGATTTTCACAAACTTCCCTTCCTCCAAATCTTTATGGTGTAGAAAAAAGTGTTCTACGAGATTCCTAAAATTAGGATTAATGTCTTCAATGTCCTGGATCTCAGAAAGAGTTGGATCTACTATTAATGATGGAACTGTAATAATCTTAGAATCCTCACCTTTATCATCTTCAGTAATTAATACCCCAACAGGGCGAGTATTAATAACTGCAACTGGCATTATAGTCATTTCTCCTAAAATGAGGACATCTTCAGCCTCTCCATCGCCACTTATTGTTTGAGGTATAAACCCATAGTTACCAGGATAAAACATTGATGGTGATAATTTCCTATCAATTCGAAGAATTCCATGTTCCTTATCTATTTCGTATTTGATATTACTACCTTTAGGAATTTCTACAACTACATTGACGTCATTAGGTGGAGTATATCCGACTGGTATGAGATCAAAATTAGTCAAGTTTTGATCACTTATCTGGTAGCATAAATCATTAATATCTTTTTAAATTCATCACATTGTAAACAAATTCAATTCCTTCCAACCGACTTGGAAACATGAATTTTATAGTTAATAAATTGCAATTTATTATGAAAATTCAGCAATATGTCCGGTGAAACCAAAGGAGAATTACCTTTGTGGAGCAGGAGACAGTATCCATCACCATTGAATGGGTTTTTTGTATCTGAAGAAGCTACCCGTAGGCCCTTTTGCATCAATAAAAGCAAAATGAACTATATCTTTAGCTGCAGCCTCGGGACTAATGGGCGCCATACCACCTCCCATGTCAGTGCGGACCCATCCAGGACATACGGCATTTACCTTAATGTTACCATCTCCTAACTCGCTGGCCATAATCAATGTGAGAGCATTAAGTGCCACCTTTGAAATTCTATAAGCAGCGACATTTCCACCCATCTCGCTCATTGCTCCGTATCCAGATGAGATGTTTACTATCCTACCATATCCATTTTGTCTCATTATAGGAACAAAAGCCCTGCACATATGAAATGCACCATAAAAGTTAACTTCTAATGTATCCTCCACAGTTTTCTCATCCACATCAAACACACTTACTCCTTCGTCCAAATAAACTCCAGCATTGTTAATCAGGATATCAACTCTTCCATAAGTCTTTTGAATCCAATCCCGAAGACTTACAATCTCCTTACTATCAGTCACGTCAAGTTTGCGGTATACAATATTATTACCAGCATGTAGTTTAGCGACAGCTCGCTCACCATCTTCTTCATTCCTACTTGTGAGAACAACATTACAGCCAACATTAGCTAGCTCCTTACATATTTCATATCCAATTCCACGATTTCCACCCGTTACAATTGCTACGTATCTATCTGACTTCAAACTTGTGTCAATGAGATAAAGCCTGCGTCATTCTTATCAATTTTACCACATAACAATACTCCAATTCTATTTTTTTGTAGTCAAATATTCTTGGTGAACTTCAGGCAAAGGGAGATCCTTCAACCGTATAGCTAAGTTAATAGCACTTTTCAATTTTTGTTCCCGCTTTCGTATCAGATATTTCTGAAGTCTGCTGGATTCTTTATTTTCATATAAGTTCAAATGTTGACATATAATATCAATATCTCGAATGTCGCTATTGTACTTGAATAAATCCTTAGATAGCCTAACATAATTGTTTATTTCGGGTTTACCATGAATTTTTTTGGTCAGTAAACTGTATGAAGCGTGTAGTCTTCTGGTACTAGTTCGAATATCGTGAATGTTCTTTTCGTTAGAGTTATCAACATATTTCTCAAGCTTGTTCATAAATCCTCAACCGTCACTTCTTACTTTATCAAGAAATGCTTTTTTAGTGAGAAAAGGCAAAAGTAAAAAGTAATATCATTTAATATTAATAAATTTTATTAGTGTTTGCATTTTTGTGTTTACAATGAGTTTTGATTGATATTTGACTGCATATAATCCAGCAACTGAAATAATAAAATGCAGATCAAAGCAATTTGATGACCGTTATCAGGTCATAATCAAGATATCTTGTCATTAGTTTCAAATATTCAGTTTTGATTCTTACACACTATACATACTATCAGAATTAACAGACCAAAGAATAAATAGTTTGATAACTCATAGTTCCTAATGGCAGATCAAATATCAAAGAATAAATCGAATAGTGGCAAAGCGAGTCCACAACCATCCGATAAGACAAAAACCGGCGTTAGATTTAAGAAAGTAAAAAAGATTTCCAAGTCAATTAAACAAATTGAATCTGAAATGTCACAGATACAATCTCAAATGGCAAGAATTGGAAAAGACCTTACGGCAGTGCTTCATTTGGTAGAGACTAAGAAGAATTAGCAAGAGAAGGAAGAATTAAGCTATTTTTCAATAGATCAATCCCTGTTTTTTTGATTAGGCATCTATTGAATAAATAAGCTTGAAGTATTTTATGCTAAAACCATCGATATGTGAACACATGGGAAAACTCGTCAGATTTAGCTTTTTAGCTTATTATTCATCATCAGGTAATTCTTTTGGACGCCATATATTGACCAATTCCCCTTTAGTGTGATCGTTTAATTTTTTCCATCCACTGATGGATAGCTTTACACATGCAACAGCGCATGTTGGCATATTAACCATCTTTCCTGTTAATTCCTCCAATAATTGTTCTGACTGTGGATTATGTCCAACTACCATTACTATATCAAATCGATCATGTTGGTTCTGCAATATATTCAGATATGCTTTATATTCTGACCCATATAATGACGAGTCAACTAGAATCTCACCCTTATAACCACAGGCTTTGGCGACTTTCTGGGCAGTAGAGTGGGCTCTAACCGCCGAAGAGCTTATTATTACTTGTGGGATAAGCCCTTCTTTCAATAACGTTTTACCAATTCTTGGTGCATCTCGTTTACCGCGGTTATTTAGAGGTCTATCATGATCTGGCAACTCAGTAAATTCCCAACTTGATTTGGCATGTCGAAGTATCAATAAGGTCTTCATACTATTCATTAAAGAATCCTCACGAATATATTCACTCCTTTGTTTGTATTAGCAAGTAGATTTGTTTGCGTACAATTGAGATGTAGACTAAAATTATAACTAATAATAGAAAGCTAGATTCGATAATCATTATGAAATATTATTTTCCAAAAAATGAACTTGTGTGAACTTGTTTGAACAATTCTTCGGCTTCCCTACCGTATGCGTTTATTATAACTTTACTATCTTTGCACTCAGCTTCAATATAGTAGTATTTTATTCCATTATTCATACATGTTATTTTTTCTGGAATGATCCTAAAAGTGTATTTTTTAACTGTTAAATCGTGAATTAGATCCTTAATATCACTGGCTTCGGATCCTTTATGAGCCAAATTCCAGTTAATCATCAAATTTAATATTCCACCACTACATCATTTCTTACCTTATTTTTCATCAATATTCTAGCAAATCTAGAATTAATTTCGAAACTAATATCTCTTTTTCAAGAACGTTTCTTTCGGACTCATCCTTCGTGTTTGTGAGCATTCGTTCACGAGCCAGTATTTGTCCTAACATTGTATTTCTCATGTTTTTGTAATAAGGCTGATTTAAATAGTCAATATAATAGGCCATTTCTCTTTCATTACTTTCACTGATCTTCACCTTCATACCTGCTAATTGTTCCAGTTCCATTGTATTCATTTTCTAATCAGTTCCTCGAGTATGACTGAGTTTAACGAACCAAATTCTATTTTTCTTTTCAATGAAATTCTACAATAATTATGGGTATGATTACAATCCTCTATTGTATCGCATTTACAACAAATCCATGAAACATATTCTTGACAGATATTGCAGGTAGCAATGGGTGTCAAACAGAACCCGCATCCTCTGCAAGATTCTTTATTAAACATAGCTTAGAAGACGTAGAGCTACTCTTATTAGAATTGGCGATGGTGATCTTGTAGATCCTAATAGACTATATGGAACTATTTCATGTATCTTGATGGACAAATAATGTATGACTTGTTGAGACTTAACGATTGGGGAATTCGATTCGTTCTGCTTTTAATTCTGGATTATATTTTTCAACATTATTCTCTTTTATAATTACGAAATGATCAATTGTATTATTACTATCTGAATAATATTCTGCGTCCATTGATTTGCCATCTATTTCAATATTAATACATCCATATCCCTCGTATGTACTTGCAAGATAAGGTTTATTATCCACACCTTTAATCGATTCACCTCCAGTACCAACAATGACAAAAATGATCCCTGATGGATCATCGTAATGAAATTGTTCGTTGTTTGTTATTATCGGTCTTGATGGTCTGACGTCATTGTAAAGTAGTGGAAATGATCGCTGATAATTATGTGAATGTCCTTGTATTACTAGATCAACATCATATTCTTCAAATAATGGGTGATAGGTATTTCTCATGTTTATATTGTCAACTCCACTCCCTGAATAAAAAGGCCTGTGAAAATAAACAATTATCCAATCAATATTTGGACTTTCTTTTGCTCTGACAAGATCCTTTTTTACGAATATGAGTTGCTTAGCTTGATCATCCTCATTTAGTTCCGTAGATAGAGCAATAAAGTGAGAATTCTGATAATCAAATGAATAGTATTGATTATCGAGATTGAATTTATCCATATATGCACGCAATAATTGGTCATTTGTGTCATGGTTTCCTAAAGCAATCTTAAAAGCGGGACCTACCGAATTTACAATGTTGAGCCAACATTCTGGAGTATTTGCATATGAATAGTCACCTAAGCCAAGATACAACTCAGGTTTCATACTTCTCATCATGGAGAAAGTATTCAATGCTTCATGTCCGCACCCCCAATCACCTGCAGCCACAAAATTAAAATGAGCTCCATTAATCTGTTCAGCCTTGGCAGGAACGAAGTAGTACAAATTTCCAAGTAAAGACATGACTAACACAATAACAATTATCAGTCTATAGTGAGGAGAATTCATCTAGCTATAACATATCTATCCTGACAAAAAGACTAACCGCAAAGCATTACTGTAGATCTAAATGGTCTTATATGGCTGATATGAATATCATAGACCAAATATAATTATCTAGATTCTTTTATTGTTGTGAATAAAATTATTTTACATCGTACAAATCTTAGACCTCATTGTTTCCTTAATCCCATTCTCCATTCAGGGAACAAGATATCTTATCAAGCTGTATAATATTCATCAATGGTTACAAATTTGATATTAACAATATTATCATAGAGCAAACATCACAAATTTTTATAATTCAATCAAGTTAGTACTCAATAAGCGGTGTACCGATTAATTACGGATATCTGTATAATCACCACTTTGATATAATTTTTCAACCATATCAGCTGCCTTCACATCAAAATTGGAGATAACATGCCCTAGACTCCATGTATCATAATCTATTGTTAAAGTATTCCATGTGGATGTCATATTTGGATGATGATTTAATTTTTGGGAAGAGTCAGCTACTCGATACATAAATTCAAATAATGTGGGAAAATCTACAAATCTGAATGTCTTGTGAAGCTTTCCATCAAGTATGATCCATCCAGGTAGATCCTTTATTGCATCATTTACCTCATCTTCTGAGAGTTTGACATAATGAGGACTTACATTATTATGTACCGAAGTGAGGGCATCCTTGATATTTGATGGATTAATGGTGATAATTGTAGCATTAATTTTAGATTTAGTTTCTTGAGTTTGTGCTGATGCTGGTATAAATATTGATGTTACTGCAATTAGTAAGAAGATAATTATTATTACAAAAGTGTGTTTATTCACGGTAATTATTAATACAGTGGAATATTTATTATTTCAGGATACCATACCCAGTCATATTCATTTTTAGATTATCTATGATTCCTGGATATCAATGTTAGATATATCATTATTTTTTGAAAATATTATTTATTAAATATGAAGATTTACATCTTCTTTTTCATACAATATACTGATAAATATTTATGGTAATGTTATAGTTGATCAACATAGTTGACATCTTATGATACCAAAGTTCTGATAATACTCGCAATTTCAATTCTTATTTCAACTATATGTGGTATTTTATTTCCTTCTACGGGAGAGCTTTTTTCACCATACCTCTTGGTAATTCTTGGATTATTGTTATTTTTAAATCTAATCCAACTTGATTTCCAAGATCTAATCTCAACCTTTCAGAGGCCCAAATTTTTATTGATATTGTCTATTGTGAAAGTGATTATCCTACCAGTAACAATGTATTTTGTTACTAATCAAATATTCCCAAAATATGCATTATCCGTGCTATTATTATCTGGAATTTCTACAGGACTTGGCGCTCCTTTTGTTACCAATTATGTGGGAGGAAGACTTTCTATTATAGTAGGAATGGTAATAATCACATCTCTTATGGTTCCCTTTATATTGCCACCGTTAGTTTATGTTCTTTATAATACTCAATTTTCGATTCCATTATTTGATATGATTTTACTACTAGTAATATCTCTAATTGTTCCTTTATTGGGAAGTGGAATCATAAAAAAATATTTACCCAAATTAGCTACCACTATAAACAATAGTTCATTACCATTATCTATAATTTTAATGGATTTAATTAACTTTACAATATTTTCAAAATTTTCAAGTTATTTCTATTTAGAGTTACCCTTTGTTATCAACACGACTATTCTTGCTTTTGTATTATTTGCAGGATTTGCAGTAACTGGTTATCTTATTTTATATTTGATTAATAAAGATTCATCAATGAAAGACAAAATTTCAGGGCTTATTGCCATAAGTTATGTAAATAATATCTTAGTAACTGTTTTTGCCCAACAATTCTTTGGTTCAGAGATAGCGGCACTTGCTGCATTTTATAATATGCCCTACTACATAGGAATTATTTTCTTAAAAATTTTTTATTCAAAATTGATCAAGATTAGCAGAGAGTAATATAAAACATATAAAAATTAAATTTCTAATCCATACCATATTAATAACAGTAACTAGAGAAACCAATTATTTTATGGATATTGCTCACAAAAATAAGGTGTATATAACGAGAAAAATACCAGAACCTGGACCGTCCATATTAAAAAAATATTTTCAAACCAATATGAATTCAGGGGTAGACGTATTAGGAAGAGAAAAATTATTCGAAAATGTTAGGGGTGTGAACGCATTAATATGCATGTTAGGCGACAAAATTGACTCAGAAGTCATGGATGCGGCAGGGCCTAATCTTAAAGTAATAAGCTGCTATAGTGTTGGCCATGATCATGTAGATATTTATGAAGCAACAAAAAGGAAAATAGCAGTTACAAATACGCCAAATGTTTTAGCCAATACCACAGCAGATCTTACTTTTTCGTTAATTCTGACTGCAGCTAGAAATATTGTCAATGCGGATAGATATGTGAGATATGGAAATTGGAAATTTGGGTGGACACCTGATCTCTTTCTTGGATACGATGTGTACGAAAGTACATTAGGGATAATTGGTCTGGGAGAAATTGGAACACTTTTAGCAAAACGTGCAAGAGGATTTGATATGGAAGTAATTTACTACAGTAAAACACGTAAACACAAAATAGAATCAGAGCTGGATATAACTTATGTATCGTTAGAGGAATTGCTACAACGTAGTGATTTTGTTTCTATCCATGCATCGCTAAACAAAGATAGTTTTCATATGATAGATGAATCAAAATTTAAATTAATGAAAAAAACCGCTTTTATAATAAATACTTCGAGAGGTAAAGTTATAAACGAACAACATTTGATTAGCGCCTTAAAAGATAAAGTTATAGCAGGTGCTGCCTTAGATGTCTATGAAATTGAACCTATTTCCAAATCTAATCCATTAACTCAAATGTCACAAACTATATTGTTACCACATACTGGAAGTGCTACTTTCAGAACACGATCTAAGATGGCAGAAGTTGCAGCAAGCAATATTGTAAACTTTTTTAATAGAAAAGGAATTGTGCACAGAATAAATTAGATTTAACATAGTTGCGTCTGATAATATTGAAACTAGCATAGCAAGCATTCAAATTTATACTCATCTAGTAAAAATATATCAAAACTTAATTTTAGAATCATTATTCTTCGATTTCAGGTAAGAATTAATTTTTACCGAAAGTCCACATTCTTTATCATTAAGAAAGAGTCCACATTTAAGAACCCTTGTGCTTTCTATAGTCAACCTTCTTCTCATGCTCTTCCCTAACATGATGGAGCCTGTCCTTCTCATGAATAAACTCCTTGCCACATTCTCGACATTTTATAATTGGATGATGGTGAATTTGTTTCATGTGAAGAATTAATTCCTCGGTTGTCTTGAATTTCAAGTGATCGATTTCGCAGACAAATTTTGTATGATGAAATAATTCCTTGTTACTAAAATTTTCAAATATTGTACTACCTTCTTCATTGTGTGCATTTCTTATATGTCTCTTTAACTTTTCCTTGTCCTCGAATTTCGTGTTACAATATTTACAGGTCCAAAGTTTAGGCTTATTATCAGTTTCATGGTGCCCGAACCATTTCATAAATAATTTACAATACTATCCCTTCATTAAAGTTATGCCGACTTTCTCACCAGATAGCTGACCTATTTTAAATTATTAAAATAATACTGGTTGCTATATGGCAATAGGTATAGATATGAATTAGAATAGTACTATTTCTATCCATTGTATTCCGGTTTTAAAGCGGTTTTCAAACTTAATTATGGTAACAATTTTGAATGTTCATGACTTTCCTAAGGTTTACAAAGATGCTTCAAGAAATACTTATCATGTAGTTTCTCTTAGTAGTTAAATGGTAATTTTTAAATCAAGTATGAATATGCACAATACTTCAATAAGTTTGTCAATAGTAGCATTTGTTGCCCTATTTACATCAGGTTTGCTGATCTACGTATCTGCCATCAATCAGCCCAATGCATACGCTCAACTATCTTCGCCTGATAATAACAAAACATTGCTTGTTACAGCTTCTGCCTCAACTCAGATAAAACCTGACAAAGTTACAGTGTCATTAGGTGTGGAAACAACCAATACCAAGGCAAAGGCAGCGTTAGCCGCAAATTCTGAATTGATGAATCAAATCATCAATGCTCTAAAAACAGCAGGTGTAAAGCAAAACGAAACAAGTACATCATCATTCAGCATAACTCCAAATCGTAACTACTCTGTAGATACAAACCAAGGCAATTTGACTGGATTTACCGTTAGCAATTCTATACAGATAGACAGCAGCAACGTAAATGACACATCAGAGTGGGTTGATATTGCAGTTTCATCTGGTGCTAACAACGTAAATAGCGTCTATTTTAGTCTGTCAGATAAAAAACTTGATGAAGTTAAGAATGAATTGATAAAAGATGCAATTGAAAATGCAAAAGAAAAAGCAGATATTGCCGCTTTAGCATTGGGATACAAAATTGTAGGAATTAGGACAGTAAGTATTGATCAAGTAACACCCTTCCTTCCCCAACCAGTACCATATGCTGCCGAATCACTCAAGAATGATGCATTTGCGCCATCAACTCCAATATTGACGGGAGAGCAACGAATATCTTTGAACGTTAATATTGTCTTTCTCATGGAAAAATGAATTTATCATATTTGCTAGGAGGTAAGTTTGATAAAAGCAAGAAAGGAAGAACAGAATTAAGCCTAAACATATATACAATACTTTACAACTTTTAACTTAATCAAGTATGTCATACTATAAAGCGCCACGTTTTCCACCACGTTTTCCAGGTACTAACAAGATAAAAATTGCTGCGGCAGTTATTACTATAATCATAATTATAGTTATACTGGCTGAATCAATAGTGATTGTTGAAGCAGGTCATCGGGGAGTTGTGCTATACCTTGGAGCAGTTGAAAATAGGGTATTAGGAGAAGGTGTACATTTCATTGTTCCCTTTGTAGAACAAGTCGTTCCAATGGAGGTAAGAACACAAAAATTCCAAGCAGAAGCAAGTGCGGCATCAAAGGATTTACAAGAAGTACAGACTGTTATTGCCTTAAACTATAGAATTGATCCAACGGAAGCAAATAAGATCTATCAAATATTGGGTGTTAACTATGCAGACCGTGTAATAGCCCCGACTATTCAAGAATCGGTCAAAGCCAGCGTAGCCAAATTTAATGCAGAAGAATTGATCACAAAGAGAGAAACGGCAAAAAGTGTTATCGCCAATGCCATAAGAACTACCCTTTCTTCAAATAATATACAATCACAAAATGTATTTATTACTGATTTTAAATTTTCGGATGCTTTTGCTACACAAATAGAGCAAAAAGTAGTAGCTTTTCAAAAATATCTTACTGAACTAAATAATCTAAGGTCTATTGAAGTAGTTGCAAATCAAAGCGTCGCTCAGGCTGAAGGACAATCAAGAGCAACTGCTGCTAGGGCAGCTGGTGAATCAAGCGCAATAAAGATTATCACGAGTCAATTAAGAGAAAGTCCAGAATACCTCCAGTGGCAGGCCATATCAAAATGGAATGGACAGATGCCGTATGCACTCGGAAGCAGTGGTTTTCCATTCTTCCAGCTACCTTTGCCAAAGGCTCAAAATCAAACTCAAACTCAATAATTTTCAAATTTTATTTTATGGTATCATAATTGATACTAATACAATTTAGGATTGATTTAGCGCGTCACGTCAATTCTCTAATATTTTCAAGAAAATAGATTAAAGTAAAATTTATTAGATCAATCGATAGTTCTCTTCCCTACTCTTTCCTACCCTTTTTTGTGATGAACTTTTTTCTGCCCAAGCCCTGATGATGAGAGCAAAAATACAGGTATGAATCTGCAACAATAAAAATGTCACATTTTTTTATTTGACTGAATAATCTGTTTTTTAACCAAACTAAGTGATATTTAATGATTTGAGATTTTCATATGATTCTCGAAGTTTTAGATACAGATCCTTCATTCGTGGTTCCAGCAATGCATAAGAGAGGTAGAAATCCTCAGCCTCACGTAAGTATCTTTTTATTTTGTTATTCACTAGGTTTCCACCAAGGTTTGATATACTACTGATGAACTTCATATTATTCTCTCTATCTACCAATTTTATCACTTTTATATCATAGTCGGCAGAGCTTAATCCTCTGCAGTAATCATGGAATCTGGCCAATTGACGCTGTTGATCATCATCTCCAGGAAAGTTTTCAAGAGGTTTTATCTTCAGGTCCATACAAATCTCATAGACTCTAGTACCAAATCTGTATTTGAGATATGCATCAAAACCATATTCTTTAGTTTTATACAAATCAAGTATTCTGTCATTATCTTCCATCACATCATGTAATATCGAGGAAACTACTTCGACGCTAGTGATACTACGATTAACCGTGGCATAGTGTTTTACCACATCTCTTGTTACAGGCCAGATGTGTGTTTCAAGAAATGGTGATTGATTATCTTCTCTTTTGATGCCGTCATGTATCTCGGTGGATACATCCAATGCAGTAATAATATAATCATCAATTCTTATTCCACTTTGAACAAGGAAATTTTCTAGCTCTTCTCTCTTCAGAAAATCCTGATTCTTCATAAGGCTATATCTATCCGATGCACAACAAAAGGATTTCTTATACCACTAGATAGAAGAGAATTTCTAGATTGTTCGCAGGGAGTTTAAGAAAAGTTCACTAGAAACACAAAAAATTTATCATACTGACTGAGGGGTAAATTTCTATTTAGCAGGTGATCTTATCTGTTATTTCTTGTTCATCGTATCGATGGCCCTCTTTTTCTCTTCATTCAATTCATCGAGTGAAACACTATTGGCTAAAATGATAGTATTGCCACTTTCGTCAATATCATTTTCAGTGAATATGGCAGCATATTTAGATGAGGAAAGAACTTTAATGACTGAATCATCTTCAGGTAGCCTTAATTCCAACTCTCTAAGAGGTATGACCGAACCATAATTATCAATATCAAGTTCAACTACCTTTATCTTATTTCCTTCAATTATTTTGTCCACCTTTACTAACAAAATGCACCACACATTATACGTTATTCAGCTACTTAGGTATTTTCACTTGATTATCGTTCAAATCTACTAAAAAGTAATATTTCCATTAGCACTCCTTCAGAAAATCTTTTAACTGCTAACAAAAGTAAGTTGGATGAAATATTTCTAATATTGTAGTTTGGTAACTAATATGATATAGATCGGAGTGAATTTTAAATTTTCTGCAAATTTCCTGATATTTTGAGGGAATGGCATATTTTTGTAAAGATATTCTTATTAATGATATTTGTTCTATATTATCAATGATAAATATTGGTTATGAGCAAAATATTGCAATACTACTTCCTATAATAGTAACTTTAAACACAGTATTTGTTTCTGGTTTCATCGATCTTGACTCTACCGCGATGATTATTTCTAATTCTATTAACCTATGTGAAGAAAGGAGGACAAAATCATCAAGATTGCCTTCTAGCCATTGGTGTAGAAAATGTTCCTCAGACTCCTTTTATTTAGAAGATACAATTGAGGTTACACCTACCTCTAGTAAACCAACGTTATGTGAAATATATGTATGCGATAGCTGTGGTCAGAAAATTGAGTATTGGAAATATTTTGAAGAATCTCGTACACCTTAAATTTTTTTGATTGGTTCCATAATAATAGTATTATTATCTGAATAGAAACGTCAAGCATAAAAGAAACAGTTATGAAACTGATTTTAACAAAGATCTAATAACTAATCTTCTTGGGAGTTGAATATCCAATTGAATAATTCTATTATATTCCTTTAAGTTTTCCAATTTTTATGCATTTTTGATAATAATACATCTATTGTATCATTTAATTGTTTATTAGTTTGTTCATAAGTTTCTATTTGTTTCTGGAATTTGGATAATTGTTGATATAGTTCTTGTTGTCTCCACATGGTTTCAAATATAGTAACGTAAGAAATAACAGTTGATCCGATTGAAGAAAACAATGATGGTCCTATTGCCTCATATGACGTATAACTTGTATCATCTTTTAATTCAATATATAGTACAAATTTTCTATCGACTAGTAAAATTGAAGCTCTAATTCTTGATGGTTCTCCAAGGCTCATAATTTTAATATCCGATTCATCACTTAATTTTTTTGAAATTAAACGTATATCATCATCAAAAGGAGTAAGAATTCTTATTTTTAATTTATCATTATTTTTTCTCATTTGCTGCAATTTAGGCAACATACCCATACGTTCTTGTCTATGGAAAGCATTGGCCGTAGAAAATAGTCCCAAAATTTCACTTTCTGATGACCATGCTAACTTGTAAGCAAGCTCTTGTACTTGAATTGGATCTTTAATAATTTCAAAAGTTTCATTTTCATTTGTCTCTATCTTATTTTTTATTTTACCAAACTCTTGTTCCTTTGGCATAATGCTGGCTAACATAGGATTGGAAGTATGTTGCTCATCATCAATAGAGGCCTTAAATTCATCCCCGTATAGGTTTGCCAAGTTTTTAAACATTCTCATACAATCCTCTGAATTAAAAAGATATTCATATCCATCTATTTTTTCCTGTATTGACTTGTTTTTTTCGAATTTTTTACCACATAACGAACAAGTAAACCCATTATCAGAATTTTTTTTATCTAGAACTCCGTTATTTTGATCATACACCTATCTATTAATTCCAACGAGTTATTTAAGAGTTTAATGAAATATAGAAGATATAATAAAAAAATACAAGGAATTTCTATAATTTCTATAAAAAACTCAATTAATCCTTAAGATAATCCAATTTTCGACTATGAGCAGTCAATATGATCGATTTATCAAATATTTTATGAACTACTTGAGATTAACGAATGTTCTAATTTTTTTTACTAGATGATTTCAAAAAACTAACTATTTGTTGTAAGTATAATTCTGTTCTCTTTACCACATGGCATTAGCCTCAATTCAAGAAAACGAACTGACAGCAAGTAAACCAGTAAATAGTCAAAATTTTACAGTAGGACAAAGTTGGGGAGCTTTAAGAAAAGCATGGAAAGGTTACAGAATTGCAAAGGTACAAAAAGATGATACCAAAATGACGGAGTATGCAACCAAGATTAGAAAAATTCAGGGCGAATTAAATATCGCCGTATCGTCATTCCCTAATTTGGGAATTTCCTAACTTTTTTTTAATAAATCAAAATATTTTTTTATTAATTTTTCTTAACGTTTATTTTTAATACAAGAAGTCAACTTCGGTCGTGCACAATATCCTCTACTGTTCCTAGCTTACCATACGAGTAATAGGATCGTACTTTATGCAATGTCCGAATCCTACCTAACCCTGAAATTATTGATACCATGATTAGAAAATTGACGAGGTTTAAAAATTAACGATTGGTTGAAATGTCGTCACAAATTTCCGAATACGTAAAAACACCTTGGCACATCAAAAACTGATATTAAATAATGTGGATAGCTCAATTGCAAATCGATACAGCAAAATGCTTAAGCTCTGGTTGGTTACTTCTTCTCTTCTGGTTTAGTCTTGTCTTCAATTAATTTGTATTTTGATAGCATCTTGTATGCGAGGAATACAAGTAAAGCAATAATGGAAAAATCTATAATGTTTGAAATTAGATCACCGTACTTGAATTCCGCGGGCCCACCGTGTAAACCTATGACAGTTGCAGACATGTTATTAAGACTTCCTGGTAAGAATAGACCAATAGTAGGATCAATAATATCTTTAACAAATGCGGTGACCAATTTATTTACGGCTTGACCTATAACAAAACCAATTGCTATTCCAATTACTCCAAAGGCTATAAGGAATGCAACATACTCTTGCTTGAGTGATTTTTTCTTTGGAGGAGGTTGTTCTGTCACGGTTACAAACTTGCTGCATTTTAAAGCATATTACCCCCAGTGTTGAATAAATTTGACATAGAAACAATTGCGTATTTTAAACTCTTGAGACAATGAGTATGGATTTAATAAGCATCAGTAATGAAATTTGGATCAAGCATCGAGATGCTGGTGGAGCGGTGGCGTTCTTAGTCTAGTCTAATATCGGATATGGCTTCATTAGATATTTAAGCGGCAGCTACAATTATCAAGAAATACAGAGGCATTATTATTAATACACAAATTTTGTAAATTTCATATTTCATTATTGCTTGAGTGCTTTTTATTGACCTTCAAGTAAAGAATCAATTTTTTTGTTCAAGTCGAAAATCTTCTCCAGTAGTTTTTCATTATTTTCTTCGACTGCCTTGATCTTCTCCAGTAGTTTTTCATTATAATTTTCTAATTGTTCAATACGACTTAGTGTGTAATCCTGCTTATCAGAAGTCTTCTTTTGTCTATTAAAAATCCACCAACTAATTATTCCACCAATTATTGCGCCTGCAATGATTCCTACATAAGTACTAGATGAGTTGGTCATATCCATGCAATTTCTAGATAGTTCTGGTATGCAACCCCAGGTTAGAGCCCATGACCACATGGTTTTGATTTATTACACTCTATTTTATACCATTCCTCTTGGGTTCTCTATTTTATACCATTGCTCTTGTTTTTATCCTAAAGCTAATTTCAAAATATCTATCGATATTATCTATCTACCACTTCCTGGTAAACCAATTCCTTTCAAAGGAGTACGATAATCCGTACTTACATTGACCCCCTCTTTTGTAGTTACTTTGATTGTCTCTAATTCCGTATCGGGTTTCGGATAAAAGAAAAATGATTCACCTGATGCTAAACTATCTAAATGTTGAAGATCGTTTTTACCTAGGTATACATTAATACTTGTGAGCGGATACACTCCAATATTATTGACCCTTACTCTGTAGTATGTACCAGCGATATCAGTCGTGTCCTTCGTAGCGTCAACTTCAAGGGCATATGGGACTTTAGATTCTTGTTTTATGAATAGAAAAATTAATGCTGCTACAAAGATTACTCCAATCAAAGAATAGTAAAGGTAAATTCTTCTTATCATCAAATCTAGGACGGTATAGTTATTTAATAACTTGCATCAGAATGATATTATGATACTCATCACCAGAGATATTCTAAAATTTCATCAAAAATTGAGTTCTCTTCAATCCATTTAGCCATCCACCGAAATAGAGTTTTTTAATCTATATTTTCTGGTCAAAACTCATTGGGCCCCAAAAAAGGTAAATGAATATTGCAAAATAGTAATGGCTTATCTCATTTATATTAAATTAGATTTTCTAATGTAGGTGTGGGTACAGCAGTAGTATGGGGGTAATTTTTCTCTAGAAGTCATTACAATATACAATCGTAGGTCCGGGTTCGGTGGTTCTAGTAACGCTAGAAGTTCAATACGTGGACTCGTTGTATAAGTAGATCTAGTTAGCTTTAAAGATTTCTATTATATCCACAGTATGCATTACAGAATGCACTTGATCAAATGAGATCTGAAGACATGCGATGTGTGGGTTCAGTGGGATTTGGATTTGAACTTTGCTGGCAAAGCGGCGGTCAATTTTGGATTAGTTCGGTCAGAACTCAAGGAAATTTAAGTCTAGTAGATAAAGTGATATGGAGGACTAACATCTATTCTTCGAATCGAACTAGGTCTCCACGTCTAATCGTTCCACCTCGATCCACTGAAGCATAGACTCCGGCGTGTACTTGGTTGTATTTTGCGACCGTATGCAAGATACCTAAATCTTTAGGAAGGTCTCCCTGCGGCAGAGTCGTCATCACACACCTTGTGCAAGGTGTAGTGACCCTCAGCAGAATATCTTTGCCGATCGTTATCTTCTTACCAACCCATAGATTCTCGATAAAGTCCTTCTCTCCAGATCCTGAATCTATTACTATGTTTGGCCTAAATCGTCGAACCTCGAATCGCCCTTCTGGATAGAGTTCTCGCAGACGATTGATTGTAGAAGTCGTCAGGATATGAATTACAGCAATGTCGAAGAAAGTTTGGGGAGGCATGGCTTCATCGGTGACCTTTTCTCTTTGTGCTAAGCCCTCTATATCCGGCCAGTACTCCTCGTAGCTTGGCTTGTCCAAACTAGCCCTCATGAGCTTAACTTCTCTACCAAGAACTGTTGACAAGGTATTATTAATTTCATCCTTATCGGAAAAAATGTGAGTTCCATCTGGAAAAGTAATTCGGATTGGTGGAATGTTCTCGACGACTTGCGGTGAGTCTATAAAGACAGCACGAAAGTCAAAGAGCTTTCCCCATTTCCTAGGGTTCTTGGCACTAGCGACTTTGCCAGTTTCCTGATCTATTACTGCGTACGTACGATCCCCTATGAGTCCACGTTCCGTTACATAGGAAGAATTGAGCTCCTCTCCCAACATTGACTTCACGGGATATCGCCACATGGAAACTACTTTTCCTGAATCAATCTGAGCTTTATTCACAACAGGTCGTCCTCTACGAACATTTGAAGTGTAATTTCTTATTTATAGGTTAGGCCGAAAATGAGGGTTTTCAAAAATTATTAAACCTTGCATATGTTTACTAATTATGGTATCAATATTATTCGGGTTCGGCGGGATTCGGACCTTCCATGTATGCGGGTTCTGTTCTATGGTATTTAGGCTTTTGTGAGTAATAGGAAAGTCAGGGTCATTAAAACGTCGCTAGCTAAATTATTGTCTTATTTCTGAAGATCTTCGTAGCTCCACAGGTTTCGCTAAAATGGATGTCAACCTTTCTACTGCTGAGATAATATAAGGTTGTTTAAGATGAACATTAAGGGATTCTTTATCAACCCATATTTTATCAAACATCAATTCATCTGGATTATCCACGGAACGATGAAGAACATAAGCTATGTTACCTTTCTCCTTACGTGTAGGCTCTATTAGCTTGACCAAAATATTTAGAAGTTGATCACCTAGTCCTTTTTTTGCTAAATGGATGGCAATAAGTCTGATGGCATTATTGCCTCTTCTCTTAAATTTTTCAATATCAGTAGTTTCCAAGTCTTCCTGTTCGATAATACTATTGCCTAGTAAAAAAGAATATTGCGGCAAAGCAAAATAGGAATTGAAATTAGAAGTAGCATTAAACGTTATTCCAAAGAGAAATAAATGGATATAGTTTATGGTTAACCATTTTGCTCCAAAAAATTGTAAATGTCAAATTCACTTGGACTCAATCCTGAAGCTGTCGGCAATGGTTCATCCACCACCGTGTTTGTAAAAAGTGGAAGAATGGTATACAATCCGATTGATATTGCAATTACTCCTATGATGATTAATATTATAGCCGTCTTTTTTTTCATAGGTTTCAGATCCTCCTTTACCATTAACTGGATAGTTTTGCACTGCCAAACAGAGTCGAGAATGCCTTGCACCAAATAAGAACGGTATCGTATTTTGCTGGATCTGTCCCAGCAGGAATTTCATAATTCTGATTTCCAATATTCCCTTTCAATCGTCCCAGGTTGACAAAGTCTGAAACGCCTTTGTCAGTGGATAAATAGACATATAGATCTGGTCCATTAGTAGCCTTTAGATTTTCCAGTCTTAGGAAAGTTTTCCCATCTGCGAGATTGACTACTTTGGCAACACCCTCAACTTTATGAAAACCATCGCCTGCATCCACGAAATTACCCATCAAAGGTTTTGTTTCCTTTGGAGTGGTTGTCTGAGACATATTTTCATCTACAGTAGAATTTTGTTTCGAAAACTGATTCATTATCATGTCTTTTTCTTTCTGAGTCATATTTTTAGCAGCTTGAACTCTTTGATCCTCTGTAATATTCATAAAGTCCTGAAGATCGGATGAAGCCGCAAATGATACTGGCGATTTGCTTGTTATGAACATCACGGTACCCACTAGGCTGGCCATAACCATCATGCCAATTATTGTTCTGGTAAGACTTTTCATATTATTTTCATCCAAGCTACGAGCATTTCTTTTAAAAAGATTTATCCAAATTATTTCCAAATTCACACCAGACTCAAGCAAGGTAATACTTTTTCTAAGTTAAATTATTGGATTGGCCTGGAATCATCGTTAGCAACGGCCGGCTCTTTGCCATACGCTTTCTTTAACCACACGGGAGTAATTAATGTAGTTATGGCAACCATGATGATTACCGTAGTGTAAATGTTTGACGACAAAGCACCAGAAGTTACGCCAATGCCAGCAACTATGAGTCCTACTTCACCTCTTGAAATCATACCTATACCTACTTTCATAGCTTTTGATTTTTCCCTCAAAAACATCATGGCTGGTAATCCGCATCCCACTAATTTGCTGAAAATAGCGACGGCAACTACAATCGCGGATAAGAACAATACATCCAAGTTAACTCCAGTTAGATTTACTTGAGCTCCAATGATTGCAAAAAATAACGGCGCAAATATTATCTCTAATTTGTCAACATATTCTTCAACTCGTTTAATTATTTTTGTGCTGGCTACAGCCATACCTACAGAAAATGCTCCTACTATTGGAGACAAGCCTACTGCGGCAGCTATCGCGGATGCACCAAAAAATGACGCAGTAACGATACCCTCAATGCTACCCCTGGCCTTCCATAATCTTTCGGCATTTACTATTCTTGGTATTATGATTATTGCTCCAATAAGTAACACAGCAAATATCCCTAATATTTTTAGTATAAGAAATATGATATCAGTAATGTTTGGAGCCATGTTACCAGTTTGAACCATAGTAAGAACAAATGATAAGACCGCAATAGCAAGGATATCGTCTACTATAGCTGCTCCCAAAATTATTTTTGCTTCTTTTGTCTGCATCTTTCCTAATTCAGTAAGCACCCTGACCGTTATCGCAACGCTAGTTGCCGTAAGTGCTGTAGCTACTAGGATAGACTGTAATCCCTCTAATCCAAATATCGTAAATACGTAGTAACCTAAGAAGAAGGGAACAATAACCCCACATGCTCCTATTGTGAATGATGCAGCACCTCCTCGCAAGAATTCTCTTGGTGTAATCTCCAGTCCGGCTATGAATAATATGACAATTCCAGATATTTCACCTATTTGACGAATTGTTTCATTTAATATGACAAGAGGTTTACCATCAAATATAGGTAGTGAGCCCAACGCGAATGGGCCTACAATTATCCCAGCTACTAATTCACCTAAAACGGCAGGCAATCTTAATTTGTTGAAGAGCTCAGCAAATATTTTCGCTGCAAAAAGAAGAACTGCGAGTGAAATCAAGACATGAATTAAAGCTTCTTGCTCAACTGCCAACTTTTGTTTTAACTCAAGTAATAGATTTTATAAAAACCTGATGCTATACTTTTTCAAATTAACATGGTCATCTTTAAATACGCCTCATCTAATAAGAATACCTTGGGTTATGGCATTAACCTTGGGACATCCCTAAACTGCTTCTAAGTTAAAAATGATGGTAGATGACAATGGTTTGGTAACAATTCATGTAGATATTATCCAATCAAAGTAATTTGATATTAGTAAACTATTTTTTTATAGAAGCTTTTCAGAAAAGTTAAAGTCGTTTTTTAAAAGGTTGTTCAAGAATTTTGGTAATTGATTAAAATTAATTAAATATTGACAGTCAAGTTTTGGATTTAGTCGTTCATCTGATTTAACTCCTATTGATACATCTGCTTTTCTAAATGCAGGATTGTCGTTCTCCGAATCTCCTAAGTACAGGATATTTTTCTTAAATCTATTAACATTTGAATCATGGAGTAGTTTACCTATGTTATCATAAGCTATTTCTTTTGAGCATATTGTAGAGTATATGTCAACAAATGGATGAGTTAAGTAGGTCTGCACAAATAACGGAAATTCTGAGTTATCATTGATTTGATTACTTATTCTTAGAATCTCTTGTTCAATTTGCTTTTTTATTGAATTCCATTGCTCCAGATGACGCCAATCTATAGTAACGTCTGCTAATATATTGCCTTTAAATGTTAGTTTTCTATAAATAGATACGTTCCTAAATTTCAAAGAAATTCTGTGAATTATAGATTCCAGTTTTTGGGAATTTTTACTAAGAATTTTAAAGTCTGCATTTAACATCGACTTCTGAACACAATTATTTTTGTAACATCCAGCTGAGTTGATATGTTTCAGAATCATAGTTTCAATACTCATCATGCATGAAATAATATTTGCAAATTTAGTTCTGTCGTGAAGAAAATTAAAATCTTTTGTAGAAACTTTAGCAATTGTTCTTTTGCTAGATATTTCCCATAAGACTCTATCCAATTGTATTTGATTACGATGTTTGGCGACCCTTGTATTTTTATTGTCAGAAGTTAAATAAGTGATAGGAGATAATGTTCCATCATAATCTGAGAGAATAGCACCAATTTGCATGTATTGAATATCAACGAATCCTATTTGGAAATTACTAAAGTTTAACAGGAAATTTTTTTAACTCCGCAACGATTGGTAGTTCGTGAATCAAATTTGACATGATTTTTAGATTCAGATATCAAATCTTAACTTATGACTAATAAAAATCGATACTAATTGTCACCATTAAATTGCAAGGTCTAAGGCCGTCGGGATATGACTGAATATTCATTCGGAACTTATTAGAAATTCTCACCCTAGGATTTCGCAAGTTTCTCTTGGCCGGGGAATACATCCATTGTGATACTGATACTAAAAATGGATTCAAAATATTAAAGGTAATAAATAGCTATAAAGGCTCCTATTTAGATTTTTAAATTCATCGTTTGTTTCGCTTTATTAGATACGCTGGAGCGTAAGGAAATAGCTAGAAAGCAAATTTCTTTTGCAATCATAACCTGCTTATATTATATTCAAAATGGCATTTAAACTGTAGAGTTTTTAGCGCGAAAGTATAATCTTTGGGAATAGGATTAACAATATAGGTAGCTACGGTTGTAATTCATATCACCAAATGAGTATCAATTGTTCATATTGCAATTGCGCACCAAAGGAATGTAAAGTAAGTTCATCCGCTAAGGATTGTCCTAGTTGCAGTTTGGAAGAATGCTGTTGCTGGAAAACCATTAACGAAAATTGAAAATTAATTTCTCAGTATTGAATTTACAGGTCCGGAGCTTCCTGAGCCTTGTTGTTAACAATTCGGATCCAATTTAGGATGGGATTTACCTTGTTTTACCCGCTTAAAAAATATTTTCCAGATTCTTGTAATGTGTTTGTGAGGACTCATTTCTTTAGTCCCTTTCTTTGGGTAAATTGACCGCTTTACTCATATAGGATGTTTTAAGCCTTGTGACATCTCGTTTAAACAACAGATCTATTAACCAGTCAACCATTACTCTCAGCTTCTTTTGCATGGTTGGAAGGGTTGATAAATAATAGAATCGCCATATTGCCCAAGCCGGAAAACCATGTATTCTATATCCAAATAGTATACCCACTCCATTTTTTTCCCCAATCAGTGCCATCATGCCCTTTGTATTATAATCAAATCTTTTCTTTTTCATTTTCTTACCCCTTTTTTTATCTTTATTTTTTATCAAAACGGCGATATTATTAGCAACTACCTTAGCCTGTCTCAAGGCATGTTGTGCGGTAGGAGGGCACGGTTTATTTGTATTTAGGTCGATGACACATGCACAATCACCAATTGCAAAGACACTATTATTATAGCCATCTACTTCGAGATAGTTATCAGTCAATATTCTTCCGGATTTATCATGCTCACATTCAAGACATGATAGTATTGGATTTGGTTTACTGCCCCCGGCCCAAATTACGGTATATGTGGATATTTTCGTACCACCACTTAATTTAATTCTTGTAGCATCAACACCTGTAAGGCGGGTATTCAAGAGAACTTCTACCCCACTTATTCGAATTCTTTTTAAAGCAAAATCTGATAAATCCTCTGTTACTTCAGGAAGGATTCTGCTGCCTGAATTAACAAGAACTATACGCACGTCAGACATTTCAATGTTATGATAAAAATATTTTATAGATTCACGTACGAAGTCATTTAACTCTCCCACAGTTTCAACACCCGAGAAACCTCCGCCAACAACCACGAATGTCATTAGTCTCTTTTTTAGATCTATATCTTCGTGTTCTACATCAGCCTGTTCTAACATGTTGATTACATGATTTCTTATCATCATCGCATCATCGATATTTTTAATAGTAAATGCATACTCTGCTACATCATTCATTCCAAAGAAGTTTGTTTCACTACCGAGTGATAATACGAGATAATCATACTTTAGTTTATGATATCGAGAATCAATTGGATGTGTCTGACTTCCAATAAAGTGAGTTATAACAACTTCAGTATTTTTTAAATCTATAGATTCTACGCCTGCTTCATAAAACCGTGCCCTGTTACAAAAGCTTCTAACCGGCGTTAGTATGTTTCTAGTTTCTATCGTTCCTGATGAGACCTCTGGTAACATAGGGGTAAATAAGAAAAAGTTGTCTCTACTTACCAATGTGATGTCTACACCCACATCATCCTGAAACTCTTTTTGAAGTGCTCTCAGAACTTGAACTCCTGCAAATCCTCCTCCCAAAATCAATATTCGCTTTAGCTTGATAGGTTGTGCTCCATGAACCATCTCTCTATGTCTTTGATGAGAGTCTATCCTTGCTAACGAAATATCACATTCAGAGCATCTGTATCTCGCTCCAAACTTTATTGACAAAATTGAGGATATCAATCCAACCGCGACACCAAAGACCAAATGGGTTGTGATAGCACCAACAATTATTAGAGAAAAGTTGTCTGCAAGTTGTTTGGCCGCTTCAATTTCTGTCATTGATGGAATCATTTCCGTTACTGTGCGAGCAATTTCGGGGGCTAATACAAATTGAGATACCGGTATGAAAAATACAACGAATACGACAATACCAGAAAAAAGTCCGTAAATTAATCCATTTGATATCTTGCTAATATTTAAAATCCGTGTTTTGTATAAGAAAATTCCAATAACGATCCCAATACAAATAGCAGTTATCATGTGAATTGTTATTCCTGCCACTACTGAGAAAGCTGAGTAAATGCCTACTACATGACCAAATGCTATCCAAGTAACATAGTAAGGTAATCCCATGCCAGCTTCAAAGATCATTCGTGGGAATATCATGAAAATCGCGCCCACGACTGCACCTACAACAACAAATAATACTTCTCTGCGAAGCGAAAAATCTACCCTTATCTTTTCTTCCTGGTGTCTTTTCATTATTGTCTTAACCTCATAATGAGTTAGATGTTACTATTGAATGTTTATAAGGAATAGCAATAGAAAACCTGAATAGAAAAAAGAGCAGAATATTGAAGCCAGCATATTATTAAGATAAGGACAATGCGTTACTACTGACAAGAAGCTTACCCAAAACAGTAAGTCTTGCTGATATCTTACCCCTGTCTCCCTTCTCAACATCTACCAGTCCCAAATCTGCCAGACCCTTAGAATCCTTTCCTCCCTGCACATGATAGCTTAAGAGTGGTTTACCATATCCGGAGATTTGTTCCAGATGTTCCAGACTCTGTATAACTCCTCCCGCATCATTTATTGCTTTCAGGATCTTTATTTTAGCCTCAGATATGATTTCATTGTAACTAAGTTTTAGAACTGGCATCAAGAGGGGATTTTTATGTGTGGAATCCATTCCGAAAGCTTTTATTCCATTTATGAAAGCAGAAGAAAGTGCTGCACACCCAATAAGTTTATCTCCTGAACTAACATTCATCAAGACTTGTCGAAATTCTTTGCCATGAAGATTTAGGATTTCGTTTACCCTTTCCATCGTGTCTCTAATAACGTTATCTTTTGTTACCACAGTAATTGTAATTGGTATCCCCAGTACTTCCCGAATTTTTTTTGAGAATGCGTTTGCACTGTCCTTATCGGAATCAAAGCAAATTAGTGCCAGTTTATCGATAGGAAAACTTCTAATCCCAAGTGCTATTCCGTCTTGGTCATCCTTACCAAAAGTGGCGATCTGGAGGGTTTTCATTTCGGCCATCACATCTAATATAAATCCGTTTTTAATAAGATATACCTCCAACCGTCAAAATTATCCTTTAATGGTTAAAGAACGAAATAAAAGAAAAATTAGTATATCTATTTTTAGGCTCCTGATGACTTGCTCATGTGTTTAATTACAGTGGACTGATCAAAGAACGGACAGTTTACCACATGTTTGCCTTCCATCGCAGGCGTTATAGTTAACATTCCAGCTTTTTGCATTGAAATTATGTCATCAATAGTCTCAAGAACCCTTGCGCTTGACGGGTCTTTCCACTCATTGAAAGAAATCTTCCACATCGGGCTATAGTTTTTGTCGGTTGGGTTAGCTGCTCCTATACCTGCCTGAAATCCCATTGGACCTGTACCATTGATGCCATTCATAAATTGGAATAGATCTACTGCCACTGGGCTTGATGCAAGTTTTTCATTAAGAGGTACTGAATTTACTCCCATCATAGTAGCTGGCATTTCCGGAGTCGCATCAGTCACTATATAATAGATCGTCTTGCCATCTGGCCCCCATCCTCTGTGGGCCACCATGGTCACAACCATATTTTCTGTGTCAATATTCAATACCTGAGCTGGACCGTAGGAGGAATCATCATTAATGCTCTTATCCTCCCTAACCTTCATTTCTCCACCCTGCCATTTTATGGCTGGATGATTGGCTACGACATCTGTCTTATTAATTGTAATAGTCCCATTCTTTTCTGCGTCCATGATTTCTTGTACAGATTTTAGTTCTTTTGCGGCTGATCCTTGTTTCCATTCAACAATGTTTACTTGCAATAATGGACTGTATCCTTCATCTCCAGGTTTTCCATTGAGGACTGGTATTTGGAATCCAAAAGGTCCCTTCCCTTCAACTCCATTCTTAAATACATAAGCTTGACCACGTGCTGGTTCCGGTGTCTGTCCCAATAGGGGTGAAAAGTTTACCTTAAAACCCGTCAAGTTTGTTGCCATCTGTGCAGCTTTCTCATCAGAAACATCTGTTGCAATAAAGAATATTTCGTTTCCATTTTGATATCCCTTCCCCAAGGGTATATCAATAGGGATACTAGCTCGAGACAATTTTAATACTGACCCCAATGCTCCTTCTAGTTCTTGCGCTGAAGCCTGATGTTGCATTACTACCAATTGTAACGTTATAGTGATAGTGACTATAATAGTCACGGTGATAGTAGTCTGTTTAATCATATTCTTCTTTCCTCCGAAGTCATTTGTCATTGTCAAAAAAGATGAAAACAGCTATAAATCTGATTCCTTTAATATTCGTAATACCGATTTAACGGTTCAAGAATAATTTATAATATCTAAGCTTCTGCATGAATATGAAATTAAGCTTTTCATTTTGATGATCTTTGCAGTTCTGTAATCTCGTGTAAAATTCTATTGATTCTTCTTTTCTGTCTGAAGTTTTTTAACAATTTCATCATTAGTGGACTAACTGCCATACCCAGGCCCATTCCTAGTATCATATCAATCATAGAATCAAATATCATATAACCTAATATTGAGTGCTGATAGGTAAATCTTTTGTCCTAGGTTATTTGTCTCAAATTAGTAGAAAAAAACGGATATAGATTTCCACTGTTAGTTATAGGGACATTTCAAATGGCTTGTAGCCTTCTTACACCTATCCAAAAGGATTTTTTGAATCAGTATTTTTAACCCTCTAAATTCTTTCTATATCTTCTGACAAACCCACATAGGCAGTCATCCCTAAAGTAGCTTCATTTTTCCCTAATCACTTATTAGAAATGAAATTAACCTGGATATAGTGCAGTTTTCGGATGAAAGGCAACCCACTCAAACCAGAATCCTTCATCATATGGTAGACGGAGAAGTTGCTTTCCTTTCATTGGCCCTGCAGTTCCAATCCCGTCAAAATTCCATTCACTGCCGGTTTGTTTGTCCGTTATCTTGCTGCTATTTTTATTATATTGGAACTCCAATTTCTGTCCATCAAGAGTGCTATCAAAAACTCTTACCATAAATGGATAAAGCGAAAATAATGCAAGCGACTTGTCACCAATTCTGTCATTTATCACCCTAGTATCTTGGATCTGTTGCAATTTATACGCCTTAAACTGTCCTCCATTTTCTAGTCCCACTATGATTTCTTTGAGCTCAAGTCTATCATCTTTGTTGGAAACAGGGAAGAATAAATCGTTATTACTGTAATAACTTCCATACGGATCCGCGCCATAGGGCCTATTCGAGCCAGTATCTCTAGACAAAACGTTGGTGTCCGGATACAATTGTTTCCATTCTCTCCAGAAGGCTACATCAAATGGTATCCTGTCCAGTTTGAGACCCGCCTGTTTTCCTACAATTGCTTGTCCTAGCGCTTGGCTCCAGAGAGAATTGCTGTTTCTGTCGTACATCACAAGATTACTATTATACAATTTACCTGATGTTCCAAATTCTACAGTTTGACCATCCACCGTACGGTTAAATACTTGATTAGTAAAGCACAAAGGACAGTACGTTACTGCAACTGGAGTGCCACCAACATTATCGTTTACAATTTCATGCCAGACTAAAATTTGAAGAGGATACGCTCTGATGTCACCGTTTACTTTGAGACCAACTACTTGGTCTGCATCTTGTAAAAACTTATCAGCTTCTGATACCGACACGAACTTTGGATTATCTATAGATGGTATACCATCCTGTGGAGGTCCACCACTTACTATCTCATTGAGTGGAACTATATTTTTAGGTAAACCGATTTGACTACCGTTACTTACTACCTTACCCACATCTACTGAATTTGATATAGGAAAAGGGCCAAAATTTGTTACTACTATGGCTGCAATTACGACAATTAATGTAACAAAAAGAATAGTTTTTGATTTTTTACCTGTGGGCAATCTATATGCCTTCAATTTTAAATCTCTCCTGAATCTTTTGAGCACTCTTTTTTCTGAGCTTTAATTCCCTGTGAAGTTTATAGGCAGAAAGTGCTGCGAAGCCAAGTATTATCGCTAGCCCAATGTAAGAAAGTGGTCGTGAATATTGAACTAAAGCAACCGACAACGTACTCCCAAAAACTGATGGAAGATAAGAGAGTACCAACAACCAGCTACCACAACATCCTAACGGTACCAGAGAAAAGAATGAGAAGAATGAACTCATAGCAGTACTTCCTGAACCAGCTCCAAAAACTCCTTTCTTATTCTTATCCAACTTACATCCCATGCTCTTACTATAAGTGGAGATAAAGATCTGTGCACCAACCCCAACTGAAATGCCAATAATAACTAATGAGTTGATGGCAAACGCAGCTTTAAGTGCCGCTACAGGTGGAAGGCTCGGAGTTGTTATTACTACCACAGCAAGATAAGCAATGGCGGTAATGGCGGCCATAATTATGCCCTTCGTCAAGGCCTTCCTTGCACTGTAGCTGAGATTTATATTCACAGATCTTTACCTGAACTATAGACGACTAACTATTATTTAATCCGATATTCCAACAGTTAAAGAAATCATTTAAGGCTTAGAATATGCATTGGTTTATCAGATCCGCGAACGATATAATTGTCAGCTATTGTAGACCAGGATTTAATTTCAAATTATGCTCATCTGTATTGGTAAAGTATTTTGTTATTCGTAAATTTGAAATCTTTAACAGTTCAAATTCTTGTTGGTAGTCAATGATAACAAACATAATGGAATATGAAGAACCTGATCTAGTTAGGTATTTTGAAAAGCTGGTACGCATTCATCACCGTACACCTGAAGGAAACATAATAATTTATTCGGAACCTCAATATCATGGGTTTCGCGGAACGTGTAGTGAAGGCTGTACAAATTGGCCCGAATCGTAAACTAGCATATTCTTATTCCGTTAATTAGTTAATGTCAGTCATTCTCCAATTCTTCTCTTTTGTAATTTACATTCAAAAATGCTCAATCTCATCTTAGGCTCTGCGTTTCTTTCCAGAGTAACTTTCAAACCTACCAAAATGAGGTCCTTAACTCAAGCCTACAATATTCAGATATGCGGAATATTAAAGTCTATGATGAGCCTCCACGCCCGTGCCCTCATTCATAATAATATTTATAACAACTATTTGCCAGAATTGCAAGACCCGCCGAAGTCCGCTAAATTCATACACAAGCAATCTCCCATCGAAGAGCAGTACACTAGCTTCAAGAAGGTAACTCAGTTGTACTCTAGTTTCCTCACTTGATATCTATTGTTTGCATTGAAATAGGTCTGATGCATCGACTATTGTGTTAATATACAGACCATCATCATCATCATCTAAAATCTGAAATTTTTTTACCTTTATCGTTTATTTTAAATGCCACTTTTACATTAATTATTAATACAACTGGTCGGACTTTTCGGACTATTCTTACTTAGTCCATTATCTACGATTCATTACCTCCGATCAGTTGTTGATTTACAATATTTTCTAAATAGTCAATATGTATCTATATTTTTTGTAATGTAAATCGTTTTATGGATAATAGACAATTAATTATCACTCCAAAGACAACGTGGCAATTGATGGAATTGGTTGTTTCTTGTTCATCACAACCTATAACTCCATCACTTGTCTAATTCGTGTTCTATGATATGGTTGCTATAAAAATATTTTGTCTGTCGACTTTGTTAGCGTAGAAAAGTGACGCATAGTCTCATTCGGGATTGAAAAGGAGTTCCCGGATATGCAGCTCTAAATCCAAACAAAAATACAGCTTATATATCTTATACATCATACAATTGTATTATTGTCGTATCTTGAGAAAGGAACAATTCGGATGTAAAATCAGACTGCCAAATGTATACATGATTAATAAATTAATTAAATGAGCCCTTCAGGAGGAATCTGATTTTTCAGACTCATCGGATTTACGATTTTTAGGTTCCACAAATTATAAAACGGTTAAAACGCTGGTGGGCCTAGGAAACAACAATAGACCCACCAGGATGAAAAGGTTCTGGCTTGGTGGAGTTGATGTTGTTATTTAATTTCTGTTCAACAAATTATAAAACGATTTTCTGCCCATTGGATGCGGATAACGGAGGAGTATTTGTGAAGATGGTGCATGCTGTCATCATTGTGTTCAAATAAATAGAACACCCACAATCCAATCCTCCGTTTCCAGCTCCGTATTGATTCCTACTCTCATGCAAAAGATATCAGTGTTTTCAAACATTCTTACTGAACAATTAAAGACCGATGGGAGGAGTATGATGGTGTTTGGAAGCCAAATAGAGAAAAACCCTCCCACCAGGCGATTAAGGACTTACGGTATCTTCCCAATGGATAAATAATTAATTATCTACATTCAACAATTTAAAAAAAGGAAATATTGTTCAGATGGTAGAAGATGCGTTTTGATTATTAAAACAGGTGGGCCAAAAAGCAGTATGCCACAAAGCCCCAGCCCACCAGGACCTTTTGCCAACAACTGACGGGTGTAATTGGCTACTGTGTTAAGAAAACCACCGAACCCATCAGTTGCAGTAATAATTATGTCGTATAGACAATAAATAACAAACGAAAAAGGTAAAAATTTCCAGATTTAATATTCTATTTTGCAATTTTTGTTAGTACTATGACCAACGCCGGTGGGACTGGAACGGTATGCCCAAACAGACAGACCATCCCACCAGCGAAGCGTATAACACGGCTTCTACGTAATATATTATTCACAACAAAATATAAAAAAATTTTACTCAAACTGGCGGGAGGTAGTGGTAGAACCTCTGGATAAAATTAATCCCACCAGTTTGAATGAACAGTACTTTACTATTCACAACAAAATATAAAAATATAGACTCAAATTGGAACCAGTTTGACGAGTGCAAATAAAGTTAATTAATTGATATTTGAATAAATGCTAATAAAAATTTAAGTTTTTCTTAATGTTACCTTCTAAGTATACAGATATTTTTACAATAACCCTGTAAGAAATACAAATATTTTTATACCAACCAAATCCGTAAAGAAGTTAATAATTAACAACTGATGGGATGAGTTCTGATGATTGAATGAACAAGAAACAATCAAGCGCCCATCAGTTGTTTCTGGTTGCGTTATAATTTAGTGTACTACAAACTATAAAATGGCTTGCGTAGAATGTTATAAGAATTTATGAATTAGTAAAGTTCCTTTCTATCCAATCTCTAAATTGTTTCGCTAAATATGATTATTTCTCTTAATCGACGTCTTTAAGAGTATTTAATCATTGCATTAGATGATATGAAAGATCCTGATCTCAAAAGAGAGTTGGCAATGCGGTCAGACCCAATTAATATCGTATCCGGTAGTTTAGAGTCGATTTGTTGTTGGTGTACGATGAACAACATTATGAACAACAAATTATAAAATAGATCTAGATTTGAGATAATCTCCTTATGTTAGACTTTCTTAACCTTTTCCTGATTGGAATTACTGCGTTTGTAGCCTCCAACATTGATGATACTTTTATCCTTATCCTGTTATTTTCCAGTTTCAGTTTTCAGACCCGACACATCTTCATAGGACAATTCTTTGGAATTGGAGTATTAGTAATGATTAGTGCATTAGGGTCGCTTATTGCCTTGGTGCTGCCACCTTTTCTCATTGCTTTTATGGGTCTTATACCTATTGCCATAGGGACCAAAAGATTAGTAGAACATCATGAGACGCACCAGATAACTAATAAAGATAAAACCTTTCAAGATAACAAAAGTCGAGGAGAGTTCATTTCTCTCCTCACAGTTTGTGCCATCACAATATCAAATGGCGGCGATGATATAGGAGTTTTTACGCCACTTTTCGCCAAGTATAATACTGTAGGCGATGTTACCACACTTGTTACCATATTCATGGCTATGACATTGGTTTGGTGCATATTGACTTATTATTTTGTCAATCATCCTCTAATAGCGACTCGCATCCAACGATTTGGAAATATAATAACTCCGTTTGTCCTAATAGTGATTGGATTATACATTTTAGGGAGTTTTTTATTCATTTAATTTTTTCTTCGAGTATATTTTACCTTTTCTTAATACCGCTTTGATAATTCCCTTAATTTAAACAGTTAAATAATCATCATTCTCGATCTTTGTTATAGCAGTGACTTTCTGCTATTTCATCGTGTTTTTGCTCTTGCCTACACATTAGCTTGGTATCAAAACAGAAATAACCGTCACCAACTTGGTCATAGCAATAATCTTTATCACTGTGTGAATCAGCCCATGCAAAATTATATGAAATGATAATTATAGCCAACGTCAATATCATAATTGCAACTAAAGGTAAAATTATTTTATTTTTCATAAAATATTAATTGGTTTTTTCCATAAAAATTTATTTGTACAAATATCTAAATCACGTCTTTAGACGGCTCGTCCCATTTGAGCCACATTTACCACAATTGCTTAATTAGGTATTTACTTTCACTATCGTCACTCTCAATTTCAATACCTCGTGTTTATGTAAATGTTACAAAAGTAAACATTTGTAACGCATGCACAGATTAATTGGTCTTGATACACTTAGTCAGATGTATCACATCATTTATCTATTCTATGCAAGCAGACTTGTGTGAATTCAAAATAAAAGGCTTTTTGATGTTTTTCATTGCAATCTTGGTAACATCTTTGGTGTTTATTATTGTAGGTAGTTCGACTTCTCTAGGCTCAACTCAAAAGGTTACTGTAGGAGATGATATTCAGCAGATCTACACATTTGTTAAAAAATGGGGTTCGAAGGGAACTGGAGATGGACAATTCCAGAGAATACATGATCTTGATTTTGATCCGTTAGAAAAACGTTTGTATGTATCAGATAGAGACGGCAATCGTATACAAGTATTTGACAAAAACGGAACATTTCTTTTCAAATGGGGTTCAAAAGGAACTGCAAACGGTCAATTTACTATACCATATAGTGTAGATGTAGATTCTCAGAATAATGTTTGGGTTACAGATAGAGGTAACCATCGCATTCAGAAATTCGATAAGGATGGTAATTTCCTTTTCAAGTTTGGTAACCAAGATGGACATCCTAGTAGCGCATCTGGAAAATTTGATAACCCAAGACAAGCTGCTGTAGATAAAGATGTTAAATATATCTATGTTGCGGATTCAAAGAACAATCGTATTCAAAAATTTTATACTAATGGTACGTTTGTTAAAAAATGGGGATCATTCGGCACAGGTGATGGTCAATTTAATCTGCCTGTGAGTGTCATAATTGATTCAAAAGGCGATTTAATAGTAAATGATCGAGGCAACAATCACGTTCAAAAATTTGATACCGATGGCAAATTCCTTTTACGGTTTGGTTCGACAGGTACCGGTGACGGTCAGTTTTCAGAGGTAGAGCATATGGCTACGGACAAACTTGATAATATATATGTTAATGATCCCCAATCAGGTGATATGGGTAGTGGAAATCCACGCGTCCAAAAATTTGATACTAACGGTAAATTTATTACTAAATGGGGATCATTCGGTACAGGTGATGGTCAATTCAAGGATCCGGAACATCTTACAGTAGATTCAGAGGGAAATGTCTATGTTACTGATAAAGCAAACAATAATATCCAGGTATTCAAACCAGTAAATAATACCAGCACAAAAAATATCAATGACAATGATTAACTCATTCGAAAATTATGTAAAAAATCATATTTTGAAACACATAATGCGAATGAAATGAAATCAAAATAGAACCTTTATAAAACGCTAAAAAGTACGGGAAGTGAGTCATACGACAAATTCAAGAATATTGATCTCGTTGTTAGGATTAAGTTTGGTAGGGTCGATTATGAGCACTATTGTAATCATGGCAAATGATTATGACATATTCGCCCAACAGGGAGAGTGATATCCGTTTGTCAGAAAATGGGGTTCTGAAGGTTCTGCTGATGGTCAATTTAAAAAACCAGAAGATATTGCTATTGATTCTAAAACAGGAAATGTATACGTAACGGATACAAAGAATTCACGTATACAAGTGTTTGCCCCTTTAAGTTAATGTGAGATAACGACTGCTTTGATTTGTTTATTTTTTATTAATGATTGCTAAAAAGAATAGTACTAGAATAGAAACACCCATAGACGGTATTACAATATCGGTAAAGGCATTATCGAAGGGTATACTATGTTCTAAAAATTCATAAAATAAAAAAATACCAAATAGCAAAAATGCTACTATGGCATATTGTAGTTTTTTTAACTGTGTGTTTCTATAAGCAGAGATAGACAAAGCAATTAGTATAGCAGCAAACACAGTACCTACTATATACAGGATACTTTCCGCAAGTTCTATAATGGGAATTTGAAGAATTAAAAATTCTAAAGTATTCACAACAACTATTTGTCCTCATCTGATAACGACAGGAACATTTCAACCAGTCTATTGCTCCATTTATTCCAAAGGTTTGGATGATGGGTCTTTAACAATTCGGCTATGTATTTAGAATCAATAAAATTGTCACGTAGTGTGTACCTTTTGTACTTTCCCTCTTTAACTTCATATATTATATCTAAATCAATTAATCGTCTAACATGCCAGTTGATTGATGGTGCAGATATTTCTAACCTATTAACAATATCTGTCTGTGTAGGATTTTTTTGTTCAATAATAAACATAAGGATTTCTCTTGGCGTTTCTTGATTTAATACTTGGAAGATTTTCATCTCATGATCTTGAAAAACTCCTGACTGAAAATGAAGTTTGTACAAACCTTGTCTAGTAGAGGTTATTTTTCCGCTTTTTTGAAGCTGATAGGCGTGATATTGAACCGACCCCATCGATAAAGCCAACTCATTTCTTATCTGCCGAAGATAACATCCAGGATTTTTTTGTATAAATCTTAAGATCCTGTCCTTATTTGTGTTTGATTTATCTTGTAATAATACATTTCACCTCATTAACAGTGATGCCATAGCAGGCTAACTGACTATTAATCGATTCGATAATTTATTGAGAACTAGCGAATAACTAAGTGGGAAACCTTTAATCTTTTCCGATAAACAACGCTTATAGACTGTCTCAGCTGTTGAATAAATTTCTATGATGAAATATTTAATTGACTTTCATTGGTTCAGTATACTCAAACCAAGTCAAGACTCAACTCTACCTATCAAAATTATCAGCATTAATTTCTTGTTGTTGAATTAATCTAGTGTAGTTAATATGTTATTCCATTCTATTATGTGGCATCATTTCGTAAAAATGATAAATTCCATTCAACAATGTTGATATCGAGTTTGTTGCTAATCCTTTTTTTCTAAGTGACATTATATATTTAATCATCTGTTTCTGTGGATCTGTAATCATCAACAATTCGGATAATTTGGTTAGATTGCAAAATTTCAAATATAATTTTATATCGTTCTCGTAGATTCTTTTTGTAACTTCGGACTTTATCGAATTGATGAAGTTAAAGTATACGTCCTCTTCATTTTGTGTATCTTGATTTTGACTTTGATCTAAGACGGACATTTTATTTTAATATCTATCCGCCGTATATGACAACTACATATTAAAGACTATTTATCCAGTATATATTGCAAAATATAAATGCATTAGCTGACTTCTTTGATTTGATTTGGTTTTTGATATACCCAATTGGGTAGCTGTACTAATAGAATTAGGCATTGCAATTGCAATTGCAATTGTGGTTTATAGGCTTCAGGCTGCAACTGCAAAGTTGACTGAAAACCTACTGTCGAAAATTTCACTTATGACACAGAGAATGGACGCATTATTAGAACAAAGAAGATTAGACGAACATTCCAAAAAGGCGTTTGAGTGTAAGAGAATTATTGATCACTTAGAGTACATAAGAAAAAAAGAGGAAGAATTGAAAGAATATTTGACGAATTATATTTCGGGAGATACGACAAGCGAGCAGTTGAAATATTTTGTAAAACAGAATTTTATGCCTATTGCGAAATATAGAATTCATGAGATAGAAGATGCTACGAGGCAGCTAGGAGACAAGTTAAGTGATAATTCTCTAAGATTGGACTTTTTGTCGTATATTGAAGCTTTCTTGAATCTAAGTGAAATGGTTGTAGTAGATAGTAAACCCCAAAATGATAACGACCTTGAGAGTTTTGTAATCTCTATAAATCTTCAACTCCG
>Ga0209879_1000002_pt1 | contig 31982 bp, 33 predicted proteins | sample GWRWN3_20_30_FD_187240 | JGI IMG/M metagenome (GOLD analysis project Ga0209879, IMG submission 187240) | Riverbed sediment microbial communities from areas with no vegetation in Columbia River, Washington, USA - GW-RW N3_20_30 (SPAdes)... | ecosystem: Environmental > Aquatic > Freshwater > River...
AATATGGTTTTATGTCATAATTTACATGCCACATCTCTTTTTTGAATTTGAATTTTCCATTAGTAAAATCAATGTTATTGTGATACGATGAACCACCACATCCTTCATGTACGTTTGTACTGTGTCTCACACTTCTAGAAACCAGTGAAATTTCGTCTCCACCACCGGAAGCAGACAGGACCTTGACGTAAATTGTTATTTCAACATTCTTCCAGTCTGTCGGTTTATAAAAGTGTCCGATCTGTGACAAACTTGAATAATCATATGTTGGTAGACTTGACCTGAACTCGTCAGAAGGTAATCCTGAACTTTTTGTAAAAGCTAACATTCTTGTCGTTCCTGGCTTAAGATGCCAGCTACCATCGGAATTTTTTGTGATTTCAGCACCGTTTCTATCAAACTGACCATCGTCAGGTTGTGTAGGATTGAAGAACCATGTTTCTCCTGCAGATAGTGTCGGATAAATCATCTTTACTCCGTCACCGCCACCAGTACCATCTCCTCCTCCTGTTGATGGTGGCGGTGGTGGTGTAGGAATAGTATTTTGTATGCTTATCTTAATTTCAGTTATACTTGCATAATCGTTTTGAGTGTTACCATTTACAGTTATTTTTACATATCGTGCAAGCGTATTAGTAAGAACGTATTTTTCAAGGTTTAGCGTATTGCCACTACTCTTCTTCTCTAATACTTTTGTAAATGTATTTCCGTCTTTCGAACTAGAGATAACAAAATTATTCTGCCTCTCATTGCCTTTATACCACGCAATGTTCACACTGCAAATATTTTTACTTGAGCCTAAATCCATCTGTATCCAAGAACCTTTACCATTATTGGACCATCTGGTATTAAGATTGTTATCAAGTACATTTGAAGCTGGAAATCCCGATTGACTACCGGACCTTTTGAGGTTTGTGATCCCAGCCGTAGAACATTGAGTTTGTTGTGGTTGGCTAGAGGAAGTTGTTTGTATTTTGGCTTCTGTTATACTTGCATAATTGTTTTGAGTGTTACCATTTACAGTTATTTTTACATATCGTGCAAGAGTGCTAGGGAACACATATTTTTCATAGGATAAAGTATTTCCGCTACTTTTTGAATCTAGTACGTTTTTGTATGAAATGCCGTCTGTAGATGTAGCGATAACAAAATTATTCTGCCTCTCATTGCCTTTATACCAGGCAACATTCACACCGCAAATGTTTTTACTTGAACCTAAATCCATCTGTATCCAAGAACCTTTACCATAGTTTGACCAAAGACTATTGAAGTTATCGTCGATTACGTATTTTGGAAGGAAATTTAGGTTGCTTCCACTAGCAGAAATACCTGAAATGGTCGTATCGACGCACGTCGGACTTGTGCTGGTGGCTCCAAAGGAAGGATGAATTGATTGGGATAATAGAAAGCTAGATACTATAAATAAGAACAATATTGATCTAGTAAGAAGGCATATCAAGTCTATTCTGCCACCTGTCTTCTTTTAATTTTGATAGAATAGTAATATTTTAAGTCCATATTCATCAGGTAGATAAAATATAATAAATTATTATGATGAAACATCGTAAAATTATTTTATTATATATTATTTATGCAAGACTAAGATTTGTACCTGTAATACGTTATGAGTCACTTAAACATAATACTTTAGATAAAGTATGTACAATATTTATTTATTGTAATTAGTGTTACTCATTATAGTAAATGGCAGTAGAAAAATAAAATGATAGAATTTTACATAAGATAGGTAACTTCTAAAGCAAAATTGAGATGTCCTATCGATTGAGAAATCATTCTCAGTTGTTGGGATTCAATACCGCTCTTCCGACTATTTTTCCTGAGCGTAGATCCTCAAGGGCCTGATTTGCTTCATCCAGTTTGTAGGATCTATTTACTACAGATCGAATTTCACCTGCCTTGGATAAATTGACCAAGTCGACCAAATCGTTAAAGCTTCCTGTATATGCACCGGTAATAGTAAGTCCTCTCAATGGTACTATTGGGAGACTTAATTCCAGGGCGCCCCCAAAAAGCCCAACCATTACAAGCTTGCCTCTCTTTCTCAGGATATTAATTGAGATGGGTGCAGTACGATCATTATTTACAAAGTCTATAACAGCCTCGGCTCCCAAGGAATTTGTAAGTCTTTTGATAACTTCAACTGGATCTTCTTTGGAAGAATTTACGACTTCATGAGCACCAAGTTTTTTTGCCTCCGATAATCTTTTATCATCTACATCCACAACTACAATTCTCGAATTAGTTATTGCTTTGGCAAGTTGAACGGACATTAGCCCCAATCCACCGGCTCCAATTATTACAATTGACTCTCCTGGTGCTACCTTTGCCTTCTTAACAGCATTATATGCTGTGAGGCCAGAACACGCTAAGGAGGCTGAAGAATTAACATCCAGATTATCGATTTTCACGAGATATCTAAAATTGGGAACTAGAACTAATTCGGAGTATCCGCCATCTCTGTAGATACCTATTGTTTTCGGGGTATCACAAAGATTTTCTTGGCCGACTCTGCATGCAGGACATGAACCTTCCCCTATCCAAGGATATACTACTACCCGGTCTCCGACATTAAATCCACTAACGGAGTCTCCAATCGCCTCAATCTTGCCAGATATCTCATGTCCTGGAGTAATTGGAAATTTGACTCCTCTGTCTTCGACCTTTAAGAAAGTTCCCGCAGCTCCCTCATATCCTCCCTCCCAAAGATGAATATCACTATGACAAACTCCTGATGCTTCAATCCTAATCAATACCTGACTGTCTCTAGGTTTTGGATCCGGGAGATTTACAATAGAAAGTTTCTCTTTAATCTTAATTATTTGAGCTGATTTCATTCCATTATTGGAATAATCTACAAGGTATTAAAAGAATTCATTTTTTCTCACAGTTAATACCTCATGTAAAGATAAAAATTATAATTTGTTACCTACTTGATTAGATATATGACAAAAATATTTTGATCTAGTCAGGGCTGAAATTCAAAATTACAAATTTATTTTAAAGTCCTTATAATATGCATTGGATGCTAATGAGGTGAAGGAAGAGCCGTCTGAAAACGAAATGATGATGGTTATGAGTACCGAAGCATCCACCATTTAGATGCTTATATACCACAAATTAGACAAAAAGTTAGTTGAGAACAACCTTAAACACCATACATGAAGCAGGATCCAATCGATGATAAAAAATTATATCAACTGCCGACTTCAAGCGTTATAAGATTGCCCAGCGAGAAAGGATGGGACAAACTAACTCAGCATAGTCTGTGTTGAAGGCGTTGAATTCTAATACGTGTCAACTATAAATGACTAATATCCACAAAATATGTGATTTCAATACCAATAAACCATCAGCCATAATAATTCTCTAGTTAAAACCAAAATTTCATATTCTGATGGTTTGCACTCATATATAGTATAAAGTACTAATTGCTATTGATGTATCAAAAAATAGGAATTCTAGCTATGCTAGCAAGCGTGCTCTTATCAGCAGCGCTCCTTGCGACTCCAAGTTTTAAGTTTGCAAATGCTCAAGAGAACCAGACTCAGGGAAATCAGACTCAAGGATTAGACGTCGATAAATGGATTGTGGCCTTGAAAGAAACTAACCCAACTTTGAAGGATATAGAACAAAGTCCAGACGTCAAGGATGCTATTGGAAAGATAAAAGAAATGCAAGACCCAAAGGAAGCTGTTAAGAACCTAGACGCATTGTATTCGTTGCAACAGTTGATGAACTTAAAGTCTCTGAACGAAGGCCAATAATTACTTCAAGACTCCTTTCCTTTTTTTATAAGAGAATACAATCATTAGTAACGATAATGTTTATTTGATTAAAACGACCAGTTAGTATATGCTTAAGTTCACTACTACTGAAAGACTTTTGGTTAAAAATATTGTAGCTACATTATCGATCAAAAGAATACTGGAACCTGAGTTCGTTTTTGGGTAACAGCGTCATGTTGAGTTGGTTGTGGCGTTCGTTTGATTATGTGGAACTACATTATCGCATGCAAACTCTCCTTCCGATGTCGTGTTACCAAGTGCTTTAAACCAGTTTTCGCACGCCTTCTTGCTTTCAAACATTGAATGCCAAGCATTTGCTGACTCAGATGCGGTTAGCATCCATATTAAACCAGTTACTGCAACGATAGCTAATATAGCGAGTATAGTAGTAGCTAATTCCATTTCGTATTTAATTAAAGGGTTTTTTTCTTATTTATCTGTTTACAAGTAGCAGCTACCTCATCGTGATCTATGGTTAAGATTGCGTATACCGTATCTCTACAAAATAAACGTTAAGAAAAGAATTGAACTTGTGAATTGGGTTCTCGAAAATATGAACAAACTTAACATTCAGATATATGACATTCCTCAATCGAGAATAAACAATATTAAATTAGCTTTACGAAATTCAGAAACGTTATTCCAGGCCGATAAATGACGTAAGGGCTAATTTATTAAATAATGGAACTGCCAACATCACAGGCGATTTGCCTAGAGTTCCCCAATTTTTTATAGTTTTATAAAAATACTCTAAATCCTAGAGAAATAAGATTTATTAAGTATAAATTTCCACAAGATTTATGTTTAGACACATTACTGTGGCATTACTTGCAACGCTAGTGTTAACAGTATTTTTATCAGCGCCCTATTCGTTTGCGAAAAAAGTCGAATGCGAGGATGGGTACGACGATATGAAGTGGGATCCAAAAAACCACGAGCCTAATGATGCGTCTGACAAGGAATTCAAGGAGCTGGCATATCAGGGCTCTCTATGCGAGATCTCAAAGTGCGTGGACCATGAGGAATGCTCAAACCACGACTCCGTCAACTGGCAAAAGTTCAAGAACTCGCCCGCATTTGAGCTAAGTTCTGTTGACCAGAAGGGATGTCTTACAGAGGCGCAAGATGAAGGAAATGGACAGGATGGTTTAGTAGGCTACGAAATCCTTGCTTGCGGACTAGGCGATTATTAAATAAATTAACTGAGTTAAGAACATTAGAAGTATAACACTAAGACATGAAGGATTAAACTCTCGTAAATCCCATCACTAAATAAACATTCAAGGAAAGATGCTACATAAAATTGCACTTAATGTGACTAAAAATAGATATATCATTTCTCATCTTATGTTAATTAAAATTGGTAAAGTCTATTTTTTTATTTTTAAATAAATTGGACATGTAAACAAAAATGAAAAATGATAGTTAAACCGTAATTTCAAATCAAACTTAGCATCGAGGTGCTGCCCAACTCTCATTAGAAAATTCAGAGATATCACAAAATTCAGTCAGGATTCTGGCCAATCGATTGTTCATGAGTTTTTCGTTTACATTTATACCCTCACAGTAAACTACACCAATTTCTCTTCCATACCTATCACCTCTTCGCTGTCCGTTATCTACATCCAATTCCCCTTTCTTCTCCAGACACAACGATTCAACAAATTTCTTTGCTTCATCAAAGCCAGATTGTCCTCTTTCAGGAGTATCGACAAGAGCAAGCCTAATTCTGGTTCCGTTGATGTCCAAAGTATCACCATCCACCACTTCGGTCACAATTCCCACCAACTCTACATCATTTGTCACATTTTGGTTCAAGTTTCGGGGAAAAAAATATTGAAATTTATAGTATGGATGATTGTCCTTTCCGGCCAATTCTCGTACGTCTGGATCTAATCTCGTGGATGTGTCTCCGTACGTTAATTCGATTGCTAGACCAGCTACAATGAAGAAAACAATACCAAATACATAATAAAAGCTGATAAATTTTTTTATGTTCCTGAAAATAGAAATCAAAATTTGTATCAGGTTTTTAATATTCAATCATATGAAAGTTGATGTTTGACTAAATTTTTACTGCTCTGTAACTACTATATCTTTTGCTTCTGCCTTGAATCCTATTTTTGCATGGCTTCCATCACAATATGGCTTGGTATTTGATGATCCACATCTGCAGAACGCTGCAAAAACCTTTCCATCCACTACAACTAATTCTGGTCCGTTTTCGGTACACTTGATCTCTACTCTGGCCATGACATCTTGTAGACGATTTCAGTATATAAGTGATCCCGAACCTATCAAATAGATTTGTACTAATTATGGAATTAGACTTAACGAGATAAGATTTGACCATGACCTTTGCTGAAGAATAAGCGGATTGTATCCATACATGTTCACTTTTTTTGAAACACGTTTTGACAGGTACATGCCGAGCGAGCTCATAGTATGCCACAGTCTAGAATTTGGATTTGAAATAAAAGAATCTATTGCCCACTTGACTATGGAATGATATTTTGGGTTTGATTCGTTTATCGAATTTAAAATGGATTGACGTGACAAGGATATAATATAGTGAGCATGTTCATGCATTTCTTGCTTGCTCGCATAATCTGATTTCTCTATTGTGAACTTACCTTTTCTTAATTTTTCTAAAATAGAATCAATATTGTTTTCTGATTCAACCTTATTGATACTTCTTCCAATTGTGGATTTGACATGAGAATCGCTACCAGCTATTGATACCAAATTATTTTCCTTGGCGAATTTTTTGGCAATTAGATTTGAAAAAAAATCAATGTTATTGCTATTGAACGATTCAATAATGTCACATCTTTTTGCATATTCTCTAATTCCATTTGAAACAGCAAACGGATGAGCAGCACACGAAACGCCATTTTGCTGTCTAATCTCGTCAAGGGTTTCGTCTAGCGTCATACCAGGTCTTATTTCCCTTTCTATACCATAAGCCAGTACATGTCCCTTATTGTTTATAGTAACTTCTTCAGCCGGATAAATTTTTATATTTCCATATTTTGCATGGTTCTTTTTATATTCTAATATTTGGGAATAACCATCAAGAGTATTATGATTTGTAACAAACATGACGTCAATTTTCTGATGATATGCTTTTTCTAATTGTTCTTCTATTGTTACCCCACAATCAAATGGCATTCTTGAAGAGTAGTTATTGTGATTTGAAAAAACATTATGACAGTGAGTTTCAACGTTGAGAACCTGCGACATAGTTTCCTATACATACTCCAAATTGTTTTTGCCTAATATATACTGAAGACTCATTTCCGCACTTCGAGAACTAACTGACTTCATGAATCGTGAATAAAATAATTACAGTTATTCCAATACAAGTCCAATGTTCGAAAAAATTACAGAATTGTTCGATATTTGTGAGTGATTATAATTCAAAATTTTATACTTGATCCATTTCTATTATTGCAAGGTGAGCATCATTATCTAATTTCTATAACTTCTCCCACTATCTGATTCATTGCAGCTTCGGCAATATCAAAGGAATATTCTGCAGTTCTTCTTATGTGTTCTAGGATGAGTTTTACATAGATATTATTATAATTCTTTGGATTCTTATCTTTATCAATAAATGCGATAATGTCATCTTCAATAGTTCTGATGTTCTCAGATTTATCCACTATACTGTCGGCCAAGTAATAATCCTTTCTAAGGAACGCTTCTATCGCATCACTCAATAATTGTAGCGACAAATCGCTCATTTTTATTATTCTCTTACGTAACTCTTCAGGAATTGTTCCAATCTGTGAACTTTTTAGAGCAATCTCTGAAGCGTGGTCTGCTATTCTCTCAAGGCTCCTTACCGCTGCACTGTAGCTAAGACAATCAGCAGGGCTTTTCAGACCTATCCCTTTGAGAATGCCCTCGTTCTGGGAGGCGATGACTAGATTGCGGAGTACATATAGACTAAATCTATCTACTTCGTCATCTGATTTTATTACTGTTTTGTACAGGTCTTGGCTATCCTCTGTTAGTATAGAAATAGCATCTTTGTGCATCGATGAACCTATCAGGAACATTCTCCTAACAGCAGTATTTATAGACAATTCTGGCAGGCTCAATAATACTTGAATTGTTACCATATCTGAAGAATCAGCAATTATTTCAGTTCCAATGAGATTCCTGCGAACAACTTCTCTTATTGCATCACGCTGTGAAGGATGAATCCTTCCTGTTTTTGATTTTAGATGCATGATATTAAATCCTCTTAGATACATGGACACAACAGTACGCTTTAATGTAGGACCACTCTTGTCACTGGTAACAAATGAAGTAGCTTCGGTGGTGCCTGGGCCTCTTACAACGTTTGGGATTATAGAAAGTGAATTGTTGGCTTCTCTCATTATAGTTACTGGGTCGCCAGCTTTGAGCTTTAATTCATTTACCCATTTCTTTGGAAGGGATAAAACAAAGGTAGACCTACCTGTATATTGAATCTTCCTTACTTCATTATTTTCAAGGGCTTGCAATATAGTTATCTTATTATCAGTATAATATGGGTTTTGTGATTAGTGATATATATTTATCATATAGATATATATGTTCTATATAGTTCTCATCGTCTTGGACTTGGGTCGCCTGTAACTACGTAGTGAACACAATCGCCTATGTAACAAGCGTGATCCGAAATTCTTTCTAGGTATCGTAATATCAAGAGTGCAGAGACGTAGCACCTTGGCTCAAAATTTCTTTTCTTAGTTTGAGTCAAGACTTTCTTTAGATGATTTCGAAAAATTGAATCTACACTATCATCCATCATGTATAGTTTTTGTGATGCATTTTTATCCAGCTTTTCTAGTGATTTTACGCTTAGTTTTATCATGTCTTTCACAGTCTTTGCCATCAAGGAAACTTGGGACTTGTTACAGTTAGGAAGCGGCCCTATCGTCTCCAGTACTTCTGCAATGTCGTAGGCATATCTACCAAATCTTGAAAAACCATATGCTGCATCCATAGATGACTGAATGAATCTTAGATCTTTAGCAACTGGTTGATATCTTGCAATCAGTTCAGTTGCATAATCAGTAACTTCGATTTGAAGAAACCTAAGTTTTTCAGAACCTTCGAAAATCTGTGCACGCAGCATTGTTCCTTTTTCATAAGATTCTAATGCTGAATTTACCAAATCCTCAGACAGATGGCCCATATCAAGGATTAGGTTTGTGATACGTTCTAAACCTATATCTAATAATCGCGCCAACTTGACACACTAAATCGATCTAACCAAACTTTCCTGAAATGTAGCGCTCTGTAAGTTCCTTTTCCGGTTTCATGAATATTTGATTTGTTGCTCCATATTCTATCAAGTCGCCCAGGTACATAAAGGCAGTGAAGTCGGATACTCTGCCGGCCTGTTGCATATTATGAGTTACAATTATTATCGTAACACTATCTTTTAGTACTCTAACAAGCTCTTCTATTTTTGACGAACCAAACGGATCTAGTGATGATGTTGGTTCGTCCATTAGTAACACTTCTGGCTGCATTGCAAGTGCTCTTGCAATACAAAGTCTCTGTTGCTGTCCGCCAGATAGGCTCATTCCTGGTTGTTCAAGCTGGTTTTTTACTTCATCCCATAACGCTGCATTCTTTAAACTTTCTTCTACAATTTCTCTAATTATGGTCTTGTTGTTTACTCCATTCAGCCTTAAACCTGATGCCACATTCTCAAAGATACTCATTGTAGGGAAAGGATTTGGTTTCTGAAAAACCATTCCAATACGTCTTCTAATGATAACCGGATCAATTGATTTATCATATATGTCAATTCCATCAACTATAACTCGTCCTTCCGCACGAGCTCCCGGTGTCATTTCGTGCATTCGATTTAGACATCTGATAAGTGTCGTCTTACCACAACCTGAGGGCCCAATAAATGCTGTTACGGTTTTCTCCTTTACATTCAGGTTGATATCCTTTATTGCTCGTTTTGTTCCATACCATCCATTAACATTTTCAATTTTTACCTTGTACTTTTCAGTGGCTTCAGCTACAGCTTCTTTAGTCTCGATGGGTTCCTCTATGGCCAATTGGTAATCAATATTAAGAAAATCAATAATTATGCATTATCTATATAGTAAATATAGACACACTGATCAGGCCATTCCCTTAAATGGGCTCCTCTTTTGCACGAAATATCTTAATCCTAGGCTCAATGCCAAAATCATTAATATTAGAACCAGTGCTGAACCCCATCCAAATGCATGTGCCGATTCATAAGGTTGGCTAGCAAGCCTCCAAATTCTCAATGGTAGAGCATCAACTGGACCCGTAATTCCACTAAAGAAGAGGCTTGTTCCCAGTATTGTCATTATAAGAGGGGCAGTTTCACCAGCAATTCTTGAAATGGCAATGACAATGCCTGTAAGAATCCCATTTTTAGCAGCAGGAAGGACGATGAATAATGTAATTTTGGCCTTCGAAATTCCTAGAGAATACCCTGCTTCTCGTAGTGAATGCGGTACTATCTTTAGCGTTTCCTCTGTAACTCGTACCACAATTGGCATCATTATTATAGACAGAGATAATGCTCCAGCCAAGACTGAGAATGAACCTAGGGCTAAAACTATGACAACATATCCCACAATACCTATAACTATTGATGGAAGACCTGTAAGTACATCATTAAAGAACCTCACTAGATATGGGAATGTGCCTTCTTTGGCAAATTCTGATAGATAAATGCCTGTTAGAACTCCAATTGGTGCAGCAATTAAAGAGGCAAGTCCAACAACGATAATAGTTCCTTGAATTGCAGGCGCAATGCCACCACTACCTGAACCAATAGAACCCTGGGGCTGCGTTAGGAATTCAAAACTAATGGCGCTTATTCCATTCTTGACAACTTCAAGCAATATACTACAAAGGGGGACTATCGCAGCGACGACACAGACCACAGTAAATATTGTAACAAGTTTATTGACAAACAAGCGTTTTTTATATTTCTTGGTTACAGTCTCCTGCACTATGTCTCTGTAATTGTTATTTGAATTCATTGTGCTTTGGCTCCTGATGATACTTTCATTTTCTTTTTTACTAAAAGACGGGCCACTATATTGACGCCCATAGTCAGGATAAAGAGAATGGCTCCAAGGGCAATCAGAGCCGAAAGATGCAGATCAGATGATGCCTCATTAAATTCATTAGCTACCAAACTTGCGAGAGTTTGACCCTGTGAGAAGAATGAAGTCGGTATTGCACTAGGTCCTATAACATTGCCTATGATCATTGTAACAAGTATTGTTTCGCCTATTGCTCTGCCCAAACCAAGCATTGATGCGCCGACCAGTCCAGATTTAACGTAAGGAAATACGGCCATTCTAACAGTTTCCCAACGAGTGGCACCAAGACTATATGCTGCTTCCCTCTGTGAGTTAGGCACCACTCTCATAACTTCCCTGCAGATTGATGATATGATGGGAATTATCATTATTGCCAATACAATACCAGCAGTAAATATGTCAAGGCCAAACGGCGTCTTTGCAAAGAATGGCAAGTAACCATGAAAGGCATCGTACAATGGCTTTTCTATAATGTCTCTTACCCAAAATCTAAATACGAATAATGCCCAGAGCCCGTAGATTATACTTGGGACTGCAGCCAGTAGTTCTGTTATAAATGATAAAGGAGTGCCTATGCGCGGAGGTGCGATTTCTGAAATAAAGACCGCAATTGCCAAACTAATTGGAACACCTATCGCCAATGCTATAGCAGAGCTCAGAAGAGTACCAATTATGTAGGGGTAAGCACCAAACGATTCACGTCCTTCAACTGCATTCCAATCTGATCCAGTAATGAACTGAATACCTTCCTCCATAAAAATATCTACGGATCCTTTGGTTACTGAAAAAGCAACAAGTCCTACCATAAGTAACGTATAAGCTGCAGTTCCGACCACAAGACCTGTAAAAAGTTTATCATGTCTTTTGTTTCTGACCACAAAAAGCGCAGAAAGGTATTGTTTATGTTTAGAGGCTAATCCTAATGTACTAATATCATAGCACCTGCCACTTATAGAGCAAAGTCCTTAATATAAACAAGCAATCCTTTCTGTTATTTGTTTCATTTGCTATATCAAAATAGAAAAAATCTGTAGACAAAAAATAGAGAGGAGAGTTATTCATTGCCGTCACATCATTACCCCGCTACGTTATTGGTTGACCGTTGAATGTCAGAGACTTGAGTGTATCTTGGTCGAGTTTTACCACACCGTCAGGTAATGGGACATAGTCTAGGCTTTCTCCTATTTTCTGACCATCAGCACTTATTGCCCATGATATGAAATCAACCAGGGCCTTTGCTTTTGTTTGGTCCAGATTTGGATTGGTACTTAATTCCTTGTTCAACAGTATGTATGAAAAGCTGGCTATAGGATATGAATTATTTCCTGGTGCATTTACGAGGGTCACATCAGTCCAGACTCCATCTCCTTTTGGTAGCGACTCTACAAAGCCCTGTACCGCGGCTGCAGTAGAATTAAGCGAGGGCTCAACAAAATTACCATCCTTATTTTGGATAGATGCAAATGGCGTGTTTGTAGTCAAAGCATAACTCAATTCAACATATCCAATTGTGTTTGGAGTTCCCTTTATTGCATTTGCAACACCTTCATTTCCAGGTGCACCGATCCCAACTGGCCATTGAACTGATTTTCCTTTACCTAGTTGTTCCTTCCATGCTGGACTTACATTTGATAAATAGTCAGTCCAAACAAAGGTTGTACCTGAACCATCCGATCTATGCACTACTACTATATCATCTGCCGGGAGGGTCTTATCCTTATTTAGATCTTGGATCTTGGGATCATTCCATTTGGTAATCTTGCCCAAAAATATGTCTGCTAAGACTTCACCAGTTAGTTTTAGTCCCTTGTCGGGAATACTTGGGATATTGTAGGCTGCGACAACAGAACCAATAGTTTCTGGAATATGGACTGCTCCTGGGACTTTCTGACTTTCATTCTGGGTCAGTGGAGCATCAGTAGCACCAAAATCAACTGTTTTTTCCGTAAATTGCTTCACACCTCCACCGCTTCCAATAGACTGATAATTAATATCAACTTCTGGATGTAGTTTCTTGTATTCTACTCTCCAAGTATCAATTAATGGAAATGGAAAAGTTGCTCCGGCTCCATTTATTGTTACCTGGTTTTGCGCATATACAGCACCTGTTAATACCGTAGATGTCGCCAAAAGTATAGCTGCACTAATTCCTATGAGTATTTTGCTTATTAGCATAGATCGGATACAATAAAATTAGTTCTTAATGATTTACCATGATTTTATCGTAGTCAATGGGTATCTATACTCATCACCATAATCTATATGTATTTGATATTAAAGACATTTGACTGAATTATGGGCAAGTCAATGGAGTCCGATAATTGACATTCCAAATAAATCATATTGACTGAAAAATTCTCAAATGATAATTACATGCATTTCTATATGTGTAGATGATACTACGTGATCTACGTAAATGCATAGGGTAATAATTAACACACACTCCTTCCTTAGTTTACACATGTCTGAATTAATTTTAGACAAACGGTATGATTATCAGAATCGGGTATTCGCTCTTTGCGAGTCGTGTTATTGGACAGCAACTATTTTTATGAATATAGAAAGGTTTCAGTGTCCTATTTGCCTTAGCAAAGATGTTGCATTGATGCCTTTGAATTTAGATGAAAAGTATGAATACAAATTCGAACCAAAACAGGGACTTGAGATTAAATTTTCAATCCTAAATGGGTAATAAGGAATTAAATTTGTGCCAAAGCATAAATGACTAGAGTTGAATTTTTATCATATTTGAATTTTAACTCGAATCAGGCCAATGATTTAATTCTTTAGACCAGCTCCAATTTAATAATAATTCAATTTTTGTGAAAAGACATATTTTTAAGAATCAAATAAGTTAAGATATTGATCAAAGAAGTAGTTAGATTTCCACTTAACAGCTCAGTTACAAATTTGTTTGTCGAAGGCAATCTTTTCATACCTGACAATCCAATAGGCATAGTTGTCTTCGCTCATGGTAGCGGAAGTAGCAAAACCAGTCAGAGAAATCAACTGGTATCAAAAAAATTAAGCGAAAACAACATTGGATCTCTTTTATTTGATCTATTATCTGAAGAAGAACAAGAAAGTGATAGGCGACAAGAAAATATAATCGCACAAATTCCAGGCGCAATTTTGAATAAATTCAACATATCTTTACTTACAAAAAGACTATCGATGGCTACAGAATGGATTATCAATAATCAACAGAAAAGGAAATTACAACTAGGTTACTTTGCTTCAAGCACTGGTGGAGCAGCGGCTCTGATTGCAGCATCCAAATACCAGGTCGGATCAATTGTTATTCGTAGCGGACGTACAGATTTAGTAGATAATCATTTCTTATCTGAGATAATCTCCCCTTGTTTGTTCATTGCAGGCAGTAATGAAAAAGCACTTATCAAAATTAATAAGCTGACAATAAAAAAATTAAAAAATGTCAAAGAAAAGAAACTCAGTATAATACAGAATGCTTCGCATTTGTTTGATGAAGAAGGAGCTACGGAGAAGCTTGCAGATATTGCTAGTCGATGGCTGAAAGAGCATTTTAGTCCAGTATGCCATTCGGTTTCTTAGTATGAAAGGATGCCATTCTTAAATAATAATTTCCATCAAATTCTATGATTAGTTCCCTTTCAAAATACAAGGTTTAATATTTATATGAATGTAACCAATAGTTAGTGACTAGTCTTGATATTAGACGGAGTTATTGGTAAATTTCAATTGAAAATAAAGGATCGGGAATCCGCAGGTAATATCCTTGGAGAAGCACTAAAGGATATAGTAAAAAAAGAATATAGAAAGGAAACACTTGTCTTCGGGATTCCTCGTGGAGGTATAATAATTGCGGACATTATTGCAAGAAAATTATCCTGTGGGTTTGATTTATTAATCTCCAAGAGGCTCCGAGCACCTCATAATGAAGAACTCGCTATAGGAGCAGTAATGGAAGATGGAACCACCTACTTGAATGAATTGGTTATCAGAGAGCTGAAAATATCTTCTGAATATATCAAAAGTGAAATATTGAACCAGTCAGAAGAAACAAAACGTCTTGCCCAGATATATAAGCATGGTAACAAATTTTTTCTCGAGCGTAACGATATTATGTGGAAGAACAAGACCATAATTATCGTAGATGACGGTGCTGCCACAGGATCCACTATTACTGCTGCCATCAGGAGTATAAGAAAAACTAAAAATCCGGAGCGACTTATAGTTGCTATTCCAGTATCGCCGAAAGGAACCATTAATTTATTGAAAAATGAAGGTATAGATCACATTGAGGTTATTACTAGTCCTCAAAACCGAAACTTTAAATCAATAGAACAGTACTATCAGAATTTTGATCAGGTTACAGATAATCAGGTTTTTGATATCATTAAAGGCTCTTTGAAAAAATAACACTTTTGGAATAATCTATTTTATTCTACTCACAGATATGCCATTGTCGATATTATTTCAGATTTTTATGGGTGAATTAGCAAATTAAGAAATGAGTGTGTGCCACTGAAGGCTCTACAAGATTAAGATATTTTTGTTACTATATAGAATAGTTTTAATTATAGAGTTTGCATCAAGATGAATAGAACATAGAAATTTAGTGCTAATATATGACATGCGAACATTAAATATTATACTACACTTATTATGTGTACATTGGATTTATTAATTTCGTCACAAGACCTTTACAGAATAACCCAAAACAAAAGTGAAACCATTGTAGTAGATACAAGATCTTTTTCAGAATTTAAGAAGGGTCATATACCAGGCGCAGTAAACATTGATCTCTTCCAGTTACACTGGTTTGATACAACCAAAAGAGGCATCAAAGACTTTAACAGACAAACAAGATTGTTGCTATCAAATATTGGCGTAAGGAAGGATAATAAGGTAGTTTTTTATGATAATATTTCTGGTATATCTGCAGCTAGAGGCGTCTGGTTGCTTCTTTATTTTTCTCATGAAAAAGTATGCATGTTGGATGGCGGTTTTGAAAAATGGAAAAGAGAAGGTTATCCTATAGAAACAAAAAGTAATGCTTTAAAAAATTCTAGATTTATTGGTAAACCTAATTCTAAAATCATAGCTGATGCAAATGAAGTAAGGAGGGCAATAAACAACAAACATGTGGTAATAGTGGACTCTCGTTCCAGACAAGAATATGATGGTTCTGAAGTAAGAGCTGCAAGGAGTGGTCATATCCCATCAGCAAAAAATATTGATTGGACCAGAAATGTTCAAAGTAGTATCTTTAAAAGTAAAGAGAAATTATCAAAAATTTATTCAAAAATTCCAATGAATGCAGCGATAATAACGTATTGTCAGGGCGGGTATAGGGCGGCCAATGCTTTTTTGGTTCTCAAAATGTTAGGTTACAAGAAAGTGAAGATGTATCTTGGATCATGGGGAGAATGGGGAAATAGGTTATACCTACCTATAGAACAGTAGTAAATAAAGGGCCTCATAAAGTAACTTTTTGCTACTTGCTCGATTAATTTAATTATGTGAATAATTATTTCGATTAAACTAACTAAATTCTTGACTAAATTATTATTATTTCATAAAAAGCACCGGCGTTGAGTCTTCCAAATTCACAAGATCCCTCAAACTGAATAGTATAACTTCCTCTAGGCAATGGTTTTAGAAAAATCCAGTATCCATCAGCAGCTGCGTCGGTTGAACCTGGGTTCATTATTCTGAATGCATTGTCTTCATTTATTGCTACCTTAAATATTCTTGGATCCGAAGGGACACGTACTGGACTTAGCCTTGTTCCGTTGATAAAGACATCCTTTTTTACCACGGTATTCACATCGTCGACAACATGCCTTACTAAGTCTTCATCGGTTTTCAGATCTGGATACTCAAGAGGATTTGCTTCACAGTTCAAAACCGGAATCAGTAGGCTTCGTCCAAACTCTAGTTTGATATTTCTATGAGGAAAAGCATTGCGAGTGCCACCGACAATTCCAACTAAGAACCAAACATCCGATGAAGGTTGATCGATATTCCAATTATGTCCACTTTGGTCACTTAATGGACTAATATCTTTGGGAATTGATAATGCCCATTGCCACCATTTAACCGTCCATGCTCCAAATGTGATTCCGTATGGCTTATCGGTTTCCATAAATAATTGTATCTGCTCAGTATTTGTGCCTATCATATGCCTGATAACAAATGATTACTTTATTAGACTTGCTATCATATGATCAATTCTATGGTATGGTTTCATATCTAAGGTATGGTTTCATATCTAATCAAAATTGATGTTTTAGTATTTTCCTAGATTTTAGAACTTGAACTAGTGTAAACAAAAGGAAGTGGAATGGATGCAATTTAAGGACAAATTTGTCCGAAGTGATTTAATTACAATTCGATTAAATAAAAGTAACACATCCACAACCAACCCAACAGGTTCTTGCTGACAATCGTCACACGGATGTTATTTTTGCAATATGAAATTCAATTGACCCATAATATGCACGCATATTTATTACATTACTTATATCAGTAACGAAGTAAAATGATAAGTACACAATAGATCATATCATCAGAATCTATGAAAGATTAGGAAATTAATGGATACTAAATGAGCAACTATTAATAAACGATACCAAAATTAGGTATATCAAATACTCGATTGGTTATCTTAGCACAAATAACCTATGGCAGAAGGATTGCCCATGACACTTTTACCCTGGAGCAAATCTGTCACAGTGTACCATATAGATTTCGATTGATAGTCCGCATAAGTGTCTTTGCTTTTTTACTATTCCACTCTATTTGTTCATCTAGCCTAACAGCTTCATATTTTTCATTTGAGTTTAATGTTTTCCTCTAGCACTTCCAGGCTCATCAAAACTTCCGTTACTTTCCAGCATACTTGCAAAGATCCCTAGGATAACTTTCGGATTAATTAGTTGTGTGCAGCTTCTATTCCTACTACAGTTCTCATTGAAATATGACGCTTATCTACAGATTCTACTGAGACATCTCCATTAATTAATGCCCCTATAATTGCGACTACTTTATGCATATCGATCTTATAAATACACAAATTAATAAGAATTTCGGAAAACATCGTTGAACTATACTAGAGACCATTTTTTCCTATAAGTATGAGTTGGGGAGAATTCAGATTAATATTGGAATAATATGGAAAAAATCGTATAAAATGGCTTAATTTTTTATATCCGTCTACCGAAAGCACATTTATCAATCCCTGTAGACAAGAATCTAGTGGTAGAGTGACCATTTACTAAAATTATTTTTTACCTCGCAAAATGAAATAAAAGATAATAGCATTTCAATAGTAAATAGTTAATGTATTTTATCAAACATCATTTCATATCAGGATGTTTACAAATTAAACTGAATTATCGCCATTTAAGCAGGGACGATTTTGAATAGTTAGACTGATTGCTTTAAGCCAATTCCACCTCTTAAGTTAGGGGAAAACTTCCCTATTGGGATCATGTAAGATAGCGAAAGCCTGGATTAAGACACTACAAGTTTGAACATAACTGAAAACTCAAAAAGTTGTATTAATGATTATTCAACCTTAAAATGATATGTAAATTGTGCTGTATTAGAATTTCCCGCACCACTAAGAGTAGTAGGTTCTACAACGTTTTGATAGTATACCGTATGATTTCCAGGCTGGAGGGGTTTTAAAAAGACAAACCATCCGTGTGCTGCTCCAGGAAATGTCCCATATTTTTCGTTTTTTACGTGACTGTCATTTGGTACAGTAGCATTATACTGCTTAGTATATACCTCAGTTACATTACTCATAATGTTTGTCTTGTAATCAATGGCATCTAACTTTGCAACAGGAGTATTGTCCACCTTGACTAGGCCCTTTACCTTCCCTAAATCAAATCCTCTAGCGGCCTTCGTTAATTCTTTAAATGGTTGATCTAAGCAATCTTTTTCTCCTGCGTTACATTCACCAGTCCAAATTGGGATTAGAATTGATTCATTACGTGAAATTGTACAATTCTGATTCCAAACGCCACCAAAAGCAGTATCAGCCAACATAACCGTTGAATTCTCTTTATGAATTAGGCATCCATTTTCTTTTAGTCCAACAATGACGTTAGTTTGCGGGTCGAGTGGCAGAGAATAGTCCCAATTCCAATATTTTGCTACCCAATCACTGTTAGATATACCATTTGGTGATTCATCCTTCGAATAAAAATCAACTCCATATGCAGCTGGATACGACAAGCAAATTGAACAAATTAATCCTATCGATAGCAGAACGTACACACTTAGTTTAATTGAACTGTGTCGAAGGTCAATCATATCCCCATCATATCCCCAAACATAGGCCTTTAAAAACATCTTCCTTAAGAACATTTCCGATATTATTATTAGATACTTAGAGTCAAAGAGGATTGTCACCATCTAAACGGAGTTGCAGACAAAATATGATTCAATTTAACTTGAAAATTACGAAAAGAAGAGCATTGATTATAATTATTGCTGCAATATCAATAATGGTTATTGATTCCACCATTGTGAAATATATTGCTTTTAGTAACAAAGAATACCCTACTCCTGTGTACGTTAGTATCTTTGTCACACTTGCAGTTCTTTTTGTCGGTACAGTTATTGTGCTGCTTGGATTTGTAAAGAGCAAAAATTCAGAATCTGGGTTAAAGCATGGAATATCAATAAAGAGCAATTATCTTATCATAGCCGTAACGCAAATCTTTCTAATCAGCATTATTGTAATAATAATTCAACCAAGTATTTCTTTGAAAAGTTACAACACTTTGTCATTGCTTGCTTCAGTTTATATTAGTCATATCACTGCTTTGTTTTTTCTAATCATGCTGGTGCTAACTTTGGTTAATTGGATTAAGACCAAGGGTGATAAGATTCTATCATTATACACAATATCATTCTCATTAACAGTGATTGCCATCATGATTTCACTCATCTATGCGACATACGTACTTTCCCATCAACCATCAAACATAACACCATCTTCTTTTCACCGCTCTTTGCTTGATCTTCCGCGTGGCGAGATTACTATGTACGTCGGACCTGCACTAGATATTGCTTCGATACTATCTTTCGTATCAGTTTGGATTGCTTCAGCGGTACTAATGAGCACATATAGCAGGAGGATAGGAAAAATTAGATATTGGATGATTATTTCGATACCATTGATTTATTTCTTATTCCCATTTGAAAAAAACATAGTTGATATATTTGAATCTCTTGCCTTTTCTTCCCCCGTTTTATATGGAGTACTGAACGTTACAATTTTTAGTGCCACAAAACAAATTGGTGCTTTATTTTTCAGTCTTGTCTTCTTGGCTGCTTCCACTTTAGTTACTAGGAATGAGATGCAGAAGTACCTGTTGATTTCTGGTATTGGTATGGCAATCCTTTACGGCTCTATCGAAATAGACACGCTATTGTTTGCCACATACCCGCCATTTGGGGTTGTTACCGTCTCATTTATACCGATGGGCTCATATTTGGTATTCAGTGGCATGGTCCTTTCTGCAAGACTCATAGCTCATGATAAAGAGCTTCGAAGTGAATTTTATAAAACTGCAATGAGTCAATTGAAACTTCTTAAGGCGATTGGAGTCACGGAGATGGAAAAGGAACTGTTAAAAAGCTACAAATCAGTTGAGAAACAACATAAGCTACCAGAGATGGAAAGTACGCGTTTTGAAAAGGATAATGTAAGAGAGGCCTTACACGAGGTAGTGGATGAATTGGACAAAGATAACGTAAGGGAACTATTACACGAAGTACTGACAGAGGTTTATTCAAAATCGAGACCCAAAAATATGACTTGATGTCAAGAGAAATTCCTCAAATGTGATTATCCACGAAACTAAGAAGCGGGTCACTTCCCAACTGTAAAATCTGGGGTATTTCCTGCAGAGGCTCACGGATGGTTGTATTCTTAAAGCCTCTTGCTCCTGGAGATCATACGATTTATTATAAAAATAGCGTAGAACCTACTAGTGTTAGTGGCCCTGGAAATATTAATAATCCGGAGTTCACATATCATATTAATGTCGAATAGGAATTTATGGAAGCATGAAACTCATTTACTTTATGCGCGCAAACTGTACCGGCCCTAATTCACTCACCGTTACTACCTGTTAAGATCGGAAAACTTTTACCGCTATTCATTCGTGGAATAATTAGGAAAGAAAAGTACGTCCTTTCAAGAGATTACAGCATGAATGGAGAAATTAATGTAAGATAAAATTCAATTATAATAATAATTACTCTTATCCACCTTAGGTTTCAACAGATAAAAAACCTTGAGTTGTATTCATCGTTCCCTGACTTGCCGCGCGCATAATTTCCAATTAATGGCCATATGCTTTACTAGCCATTATATACAGCAGTACGTCCTTTGAATTTATGGTTATACGACCCTAAAATTATAAGTAACTCTTGAGGTCCATGGTGCAGGTTGATTGCAACAGGGGTTGTCCACCTGTGCATCAATTGTCATTGTATGATTACCAGGACCAAGTGGCTCTACTATGCCGTAATAACCATCAGCTACGGCATTTTGCTGTCCTCTTATGCCCCACATTCCACCGCCAGCGGGAAAATTAACCTGAAAAGTGCCAGTAGGACACCTGAGGTTTAAGGCCAACAAATCAAATTGTTGAGTATCTATTGTAAGATTTGCTCTGGAAGCGGAATCTTCGTCCGTTTTAGCAATACCAGCTAGGTCCGTATTGGTTCCTGCCTCCTGTTGCGTGACGACAACCGGATTTACAGCAACGAATAATCTCCTATTAGGAGGAATAGGTTGTGTAATGGTTCTAGTATGATTTTGTGCATCATTGCCTGGAAAGTACAAAACATCACCCCCCTGTGCATTCTGCCACAAATTTCCATTATTGTCGTTCATCGGATTTTGATTAACCGGATGTCTTAAGACATTTTGCCAATATCGTTGTACACGTGTACTGTCTGCCGGAGATAAATTACTAGACATTCTGATGTTATATAATAATCTACTATATAAACAAAAATAGATTTCGAATGGATTTGTTCCTATAAATTCATGCACACAATTCCCAAACTAGCTTTTTAGTATTTACGTATTCAGAATGAGAGGCGACATTGAAATTTGCTTCATAATGAGCGATGCGTAGAGGAATAATTCTATTAGTTTTAGTATTCTAATGTATTTGTGTTCTTTCCGATACCAAATACCTCAGTCAAACTTTATGCTCTAATTTCAAAGAAAAATGTTTCCATGAACGCGATTTTCTGCTCCTAGTGTAAGTTTGGGCGCCTTAGTGTAAAATTTAATGCAATCAATTTGGATTCATATAATAAAAAAATGTACAAAAATCAGAAACATATGTTAATTCAGTAACAAGCTCAATCCAAGCTCTAACGAATAAATATCTAAGAAAAAATGGATGCGCCTGGAAAGGGTTTTTCTTTTGGCGGGACAAAGAACATTCCGGCAGATAGAACAGACAGCAGATTGTCTGAGAATAGGTCAGTTGATCCCCCAAAGTTCGTATTTCCCATCCACCTCGGATCTGTTAATATAAAGATCAATCTTTTGGGATCATTTTGGAAACTTATAAAATTTTGACCTATTCTGAATGGTTTCCTTTCATTAGACAAATAGTCTATAAATTCAAAGCCCTGCCTGTATATTCTACGAGAGGTTGGGTCCTTGCTGCTCAAATTACTTATGTGACGTACCCTTCCTATGTGACTTTGACTCAGTAAAGCCTTTGATCTTTTAATATCTTCGACTTTACTCATGTTCGATATAGATGATAAGTTGTAGTAATCAGGATGATCGTGAAATTTAGTATCGTAAAATTTTGTACGGATCGAAGGGCGATAATTTTGTACGACAATTGGATTGCCACTTTTATCTACTCCAATAATGGGACTTCCAGTTCTCTTGTCCCTCCCAATAATTATCTCTTGATCTTTTCGTCCTAATCTATTCCAGACATTGATATCAATTTCTGTCCTCAGAAAGGCCATATAGGTACCATTCTCAGTCCAAAAATCATCCGGTATCAGCCGATTTGACTCTCTGTTGATAGCGATCGCATCTTTCCTCTCCTTTCCATCCTTCATATTCGATACTTCATCATGAAAACCTAACCAACTTCGACAGTCGTCACGTTGAAATCCAGTATAAAATTTGGTAAGTTGTAAGCAATTTTCCTCCTTATCTATGTCAGTTAAATGATTCCACGTTTCTACTATCGCCCTATATGCGGCCAACTGCGTTTGTGAAACGATCTGAATCAGGATGTGTTCAGATGTTCCAACATTCTCAGAGAGGTGTTTTGAATAATTTATTCCGCATCCTTCCAAAATAGGATTTCCAGCTATCGCTGGCAAAAATTGTTTGCCATGAAAATCTCTTGGGATAGTTCTTTTTAATTTAGGAATCTTAAAAATTTCCGGGCCAAATCCAATGAGTACTGAGATTCCCCCACTAGGAACGCTACGGTCAGATATGTCGACTAGAATTCCTTTCTTTAGGGGCTGATATAACTCCCAAATTTTTTTCAAAGCGTCAGCTACTTTTTGTGCATCAATACCTTCTAAGACTCTTAGAAAAAGTATTGCAAATGAGTGATTACCATGTTTCTTGAATTCTAACATTTTGTCGTAGAAAATACCCTCTTGAATTTTTCGTGGCAATCTAAGTCGTAGTTCAAACTAGCAGAAGAATCCTTATTATTGGTTTTGATGCTTTAAGGAAATAGAAAACTTCTCAAATTACGAACCAAGCAATCTCTCAAGTGCAAACCTGGTATTTTTTTGCTAGTTCTAAGAAAATGGGTTAAGATCATAAATATGGTGATGTTGGCATATTCCCATATGAAATTGAACGTCTTGCCTAAATCTGAAACTTTTAAGGGTCTCTCATACGGAGAATGGACGGCAATTTGGACTAATTGGTTCTTATCGAGGGATGTTGACATTTATGATGGACAAGATATATTATTTTTGAGAGGACATGTAGATTACAAGCCTGTAAGCGAAGTAGAAGGTGCCATTAGGTACCAGGATCCCAAGAGTTTCTTGGATATGACAGGTCAAAAGAAACAGAAGATTCTTGAAGGAACATCTATACTTATACCAGTATCAGTATCATACAATGCAATAGGATGCTATTTTGAAGGTAAAATTATTGAAAATGAAATTGAGTTGAGAAATGCAGTAAATGGTGATCTTGATAACGTGAGAACCTTATGGGCAACTGTTACGATGAATAGAACTAAAAAAATGATGAAGCTAGTTCCAAATTTGGGATCGTACAGGTTCGAATCACCATTATTCAAACTAACAGTACCAAAAGATAGTGCCTTAAACAATTTGGTAGATGAGCCATTGAAACCTGGTATTTATGATGCAATTGCAGCAGGATACTTTGTATTACTCAGAGGATTGATACCTTCAACTTATCGAATCGTATTTGGCTCTGAAGGTCCTGGCGAATATGCAACGAGATCAGTGTACGACGTAGCAGTTTTTCCTGACAAAAGAAAAAGACCTCTGGATATATCAGGATAATCAAGATATTACAAATAGGCAAATCCAATTCTATGATTTTGATCACAATTACTTGGTTCAGGTTTCATTGATATTTGACATTTCCATGTATACTCTTGCTGATTAGATAAAATATTAACAAAACGGTTGTTAGTAATGTTGAGGGTGTATCTCATGATCTTAAATGATAATTAATACTTGTTACATTATGTAATTTCTCTCACTTACTAATTTATTTCAAGACCCAACTGAAGAGTACTATGATTTGTGGTACCCTGTTACTCTTTTCCTTAACATCTATTAATGAACTCGTATTTTCTAGCAATTTCGCTGCGGAAGCATATCCTGTGGAGGTTACAGGTAAAGTGATAATAAATCCACCTAAATGTCAACCCGGCCAAACATACGACGCAGATTCAAATGAATGTATACGAAATAATCTTGCTGCACCAGATAATCCAGTACCTACTCCACCTATTGATACACTAGGTACTCCCGCATCGATTGGACCGTCAAGACTCCTTAATCTGACAGCTAATCCGAGTGAACGATATCTTTCAACTTGTTTTGGATAGGAATCATAGTAAGTTTACAAGTTGCGGAATTAGACAAATGAAATAACAGTTATAAAAAGGCAAACATGAGAAACAACGTGTCTATTTTCTACAGATATTATCGTTACAAAACTCGTCTTATGATTTAGAAATATAGGATAACACAAGTAACATTGGCGTATTTTCTTAGTATATGGTTACATGTTTCAAGAATTTCTACCAAGTGCGTTTATAAAGCTGGCTTTTATATCCACCATGATGAATTTGAAGATAGGAATTGGAGTTGTATCGACTTATTTTTTAATTTTAGTATTCTCAGGGGGATTACTAACGTCTTATGTTACTGGAAATACTAACTTATTAACAAAGGCATGGGCAGCTGATCCAATTCAGATTTCTAATGATGAAGTAAAAGATAACTATCTTGTCTATATTAAGCAAAAAGCAAATCAAGGTCAGGATGGATCCTCGTCTGACTGTCAACCAGGATTAGGTAAATTGAAAAGAGATGATCTTCAAAATCTTCAAAGCAGCGACCTATGTAATCCTGGGCTGGAGAACATGAAGAAAAAATTGGAAAGTGAGGAAGAAAAATCGGGGAATAATGAGCTAGACGATAAGATAATAAATAAATTAAGCAAAAATATAGAGAAAAAAGAGAGCGTATTAAAGGATAGATTTGAGAAATTAAAGGAAAGGATGGAAAGAGCTATCTCAGAAGAAGAGGAAAAAGAACCAATACCCCAAGAGGAAAAGAAGAAAGTTGATGACGCGGATGTAAAAAGTGTGGAACAACATAAATCTTTAACAGGTGATAATTGCAGAGAGGGAAATGTTCTTGATGGGGCTTCAAATGAGGGAGATCTTAAAGTACTGGCTGAGTGTCAAGAGGCAACTGGTGATGTAATGCATACTAAAAACATGGATGACGGAGATTACAAATTTTTGTTAAAGTTAGATGACAAATATGAGTTTCTCTTGAATGATAAAAACGATGAAAAAACTGATGGATTGCTAGTTGTAGAAGTTGTTCCCCCAGATCGAGACATAGAAGGTGTATCTCTCCCTAAGGAGGGTGACAAAGTCCATATCTGGGGCGCATGGGTCACAGATGAACCAAAGGGATGGCACGAAATACATCCTACTTGGGTAGTAACAAAAGAATAAATATTATCATCTATTTCAGATTTAACTATCATGTGGGACAAGAACTTGGTAGTAATGGTGACTCTTTCCTTGTTCATAACTTTGAATCTATTAATTTCCTATCACTATGCATCTGCACAAGCAAATGAGACTGGAAACATTGTCACAAATAATATTACAAGTCCAATATTTACACCAAATAATAATTTCACTTCAGGGACTTCATCTAATACTACTGGTATAATGGAGAACACTTCAGGGATGATAGATGATGCGTTTGACAAACTAAAAGATTCGTTCGGATCATTTTTTGGAAAATAACTAAACACGCACTTAATCCGCACAGAGTTATGAGAAAATATCACTAGTGACTATTATGATGTGTTGTTGTACACTTGAGTTGTAATCAAAAATAGTTACGCTAACACAAGTAACATATATTTAAGCTGATTCAATACTGATAACAATATTAAAGTAACTAGTAGTGTTTGTAATACTACACTAAATACATATCTTTTTAGAGACTTTAGGATTTTCTTACAATGATTGTTGTACTTACCATAGATAAATTTGGGGCAAGTATCATGTCACCATCGTCAGTTCTTAGTTTACAGTATAATAATCCGATATCAAAAATAATGCCTGTATTACCAAACACAGTAACCTTTTCTCCAATTCTAAAGGGTCGTGATATGGCAAGATACAATCCAGAAATTAAATTTCCTAGAACATTCTGACTTGCAAAGCCTATTACAATGGCAGTAATCGTACCTATTGATGCGGCAATTATAGGATCCTCGCTCAAATAAGAAATTATTATAGATATTACTATAATTGCACCAATTATTTTAATTAGAATTCGTATTATCTCCGCATTCTTTTTCAAAGAATCATATGTAAGCTTGTAAAAGATGTTAGCAAGTGAGTTTATTACAAAATACCCGATAATAGAAACTACCCCTACTCTCAAGTATGGGTGGTACCTCTGTTCAAGCAGTTGTCCAATTATGCTGCTTGCAACGACCACAACAGCTATTACGATTATCATCATTATTGATGTTTTCAGAAGAGATCTTTGTTTTTTGCTGCTACTATTGGCATTGTTCAATTTCGAATTATTGTCCTTATCTTTTTCCTTATCCACGGTATGTCTTAAGGTACCGTTCATATTTCAAATTATAGTGAACGATTCTCATCAAAAGGAGATTAGCATTTGATAAAACCTTTGATGTAGCTGGTGTTATGGATAAATGAAAAAATCAACAAATATCCCAGTTTATACATTCGATTCTGATTTCATGTGCCATTAAAAGTTCATTTCTAACTTGAATACTTTGTTATGTTTCTCCAAAGATTTAAACAGATGGAATCATGATATAACTAGGATCCTAATGGTAAAATGTGGAGAGTGCAGAACTGAACTTCCACAAGATGCTAGGTTCTGTCCAAATTGCGGAACGCAGATAGGACTAAAAAAAGATGTCTATCATGTGTCTGCGGGTGGATTGGTTGGAAAGGTTAAAGAGATTTTCCAGGATGCAAGAGTCAAGCGGATAATTGTAAAGGATGAAAAGGGCAAACTTCTTCTCTCCATTCCTGTAACGTGGGGTACAGCAGGAGCAGTAGCAATGATTACTTTGGCACCATGGCTCGCTGCATTAGGTGTTATCGGAGGCATAGTGACAAGATGCAAAATAGAAGTAGAAAAATCTGAAGACATCTAGATAAATTATAGTCGAGTGGCAAAGTAAAACTTTTTTAATCTCATTTCATGGTAAGTCTTGAAATCTATTTCTTATTTTTCTCAAGCAAATAATTAGGTATCATTAATCCAGAGTAAATTTAATCTTCAGATTTAAAGAAAAATTTCTGACCAAAGTCACGTATATATGTGGTTGTTAAAAATCAAATTTCCGTCCGGTGAAGCTTGATATTTATAACCATAAATCAATGATCGCATCGCTTCTGTTATCGTCAATCTTGATAGGGTCAACACAAATTGCAGTACCGCCGAATACAATGGCTCAAACTAATACAAGCATATGCATTCAGTATGATGCAGATCAAAAAATAATCAAAATTCGATGCAAATCTGTTCACCTTAGTGATATCTACAAACAATTAAACAATACAAACATAATTCGCGTAGAAAGTAGCAATAACGGATCAGATGAAAGTCTACCCAATGTTAAAGTATGGGTTTTAAACGCAGGCGTTATAGTTGAAAAAGACGGCGGTCTTATTATTGACTCATCGGATACTTATTGGGTAAAGATAGTGCCAACTCCCACTATACAACAGGCTAAACAACTGGTTCCAGTTCTGGCAGAAAATGCTACCAACACGATTGATGAGGAACAAATTGAGGGTAGTGTTAATTCCACCCTTATTAGTAGTAAAAATGAGGATAGTAACAGTAACAACCGCAAGGGGAAACAGGCAATAATTGTAAGCAAAAATAATGGAAATAATCCAAATGGTATTCATGTTCATGGATCTTTGAAAATAGATTCTGTGAAGATAACTTCCTGGGATCCTGAAAAAAATGAGGTTATTGGATTTGATTTTGGAAAGAGAGCTGGTGAGGAACATACAAAATCAGACTATGATACAGCGGAACCTCGTGCGTTCATAAGGGTATCCAAAGACGCAACGGCGACAACTAATATTACCAATTCAGAGCTTGCATTTCTTGGTTATTCGTGCAGTAGATGTTCGGGAATTAGTTACTACGGAGGTATAGACAGTATAATCAAGGGAAATAATATTCACCACCTGTTAAAGGGATTTTATTCAAAGGGTATGGGTTATATGATTATCGAGAATAATACTTTTCATCATAACTATCTATATGGAATAGATCCACACACAGGTACACATGATATGATAATACACAACAACAAGGTACATGATAATAATGCCTCGGCTATTATATGCTCTAAGGACTGTAGTAATTTACTAATAGAAGGTAACGAGATATATAATAACACTGGAGCTCATCGGGGAATTGCATTTAGTATCAATATGGATCACTCTATTGCACGAAAAAACTACATACACGATCAAATTACTTGTATCGGTTTTAATAGAGGATCAGAATATAACAAAATCTATGATAACAATATTTCAAATTGTAAAACAGGCATAGATCTTGGAAATGATTCTTACAACTATATACATAACAACAATATAAAAAACACGACTTATGGAATTGTGATGAGGAACGTTACCAATAAAATAGATTACAATAATATTACAAATGCAAGCAATGGAATAGTTTTCATAAATGACCGTTCATCAAAGAGCCTACAATCGGCAAGCCTTAGCTATGTTCCAATTGATATAATTAACTATAAAAATACAATTTCCAATATGATAAAGAATAATCTATTTTTAAATACGGTTAATGTAACCTCTATTAAAACGATACCAATTAATAATACTATGGAAAATTCAACAGATAGAACCGGAAAATAGAAGCTCTATGGTAGAGCAATTCATGGAATTATAATAGAATAGCATTTCTAACTATTAATAATTAGCCAAGTACTATTCATCAGTCAAATATTTCAATAATTCATAATACTTTACGAATATTGACTCATTCAATTTTTCCAGGCTTTTCTATCTATTCTTGCCAGTTTAAGACAGTTAAACTAAAAAATATCACGCTTTATACCTTCTTTAGCGAAATAATTGAGATAGCACCAGCGACTGATTCTACTGGGTTCAATAAATGTTGGCAAGTGAATCACCAATGAGAATCCAACTACAAATTCTACAATAGGCAAATGTTAGGAGCACCAAAAAGCCACTCAAAAGCCAAAAAATTGAATTAATACAATATTTGGATAGTTATAGATATTTTATATCAAGCTGTGGCGGTAAGAAACGCTGTTTGCTCTACATAAGAACTAAAATTTACTTCTAATTGTCATAATGTGGAAAATTTTGAGCCAAGATTTTCTACAATCTTGAAAATTTGAATTCTAATACGATCAAAAGCCGACAAAATCTAAGAATCTATTTATTACGGCATTTAGATTTGGAAATAAGAAACTCGCATTTTGTCTTCTGATAAAAAGGATATTAAAATTACCAATCATGTATTTCAGCCTAAACACGAAATTTTATCCAAAAAAGAAGCTGAAGAGGTATTGAAGAACTATAATACAAAACCAAGCCAGCTCCCATACATATTAATTAACGACAAGGGATTAGAGGATCTAGATGTGAGACCCGGAGATATTATAAAAATAACAAGAACGTCATTTACTGCCGGTGAAAGTGTCTATTATAGATATGTAGTGGAGGATTAGGACACGTCACAGAAAACACTTGATATGTGGGCAATAATCCACAATATTTTACAAAAGGAAGGCGTTGCTAGACAGCATCTCAATTCCTATGGTGAATTTATTGAACGTGGTTTGCAAAGTATCATTGATGAAGTTGGCGAGATAGAGATTGAAACTGCCGAATATCCATACAAGATAAGATTGGGTAAGATAAAATTACAGCAACCAAGAATTATGGAGTTAGATGGTTCGGTAACTCACGTTGCTCCTGTTGAGGCAAGACTACGTAATTTAACTTACGGATCACCCATAATGCTTGAATGTAGTATTGTCGAAGATGAAAAAATTTTAGAATCAAGATTTATTCATATTGGAGACATTCCAGTTATGGTAAAGTCCAATGCCTGTATATTGCACAATCTTCCTGAAACCAAACTTATTGAGCTTGGAGAAGATCCGAAAGATCCTGGAGGTTATTTTGTTATTAATGGATCTGAACGAGTAATCATTGGATTAGAAGATTTATCTTATAACAAGATAATTGTCGATACTGAAGAAACAACAGGTAATTTGGTCTACAAAGCTAAAGTATATTCTTCAATAGTTGGGTATCGTGCAAAACTGGAACTGATAATGAGACCAGATGGTTCTATTGTGGCAAAGATTCCAGGATCTCCAGTAGATATTCCGCTAATTACACTTATTAGGGCATTAGGTCTTGAATCTGATAAAGATATTGCAGATGGTGTATCTTTAAATTCAATTATACAGGATGAATTAGAACCTTCCTTTGAGAAAGCAGGAGAGATTATTACAAGCAGAGATGCTATAGTCTACATAAGCAAGAGAATTGCTCCAGGAATGTTGGAAGAATTTCAGATAAAAAGAGCTGAAACCTTACTTGATTGGGGATTACTCCCACATCTTGGAAAGAATCCTGAAAATAGGAACGAAAAGGCACTATTTCTAGGAGAAGCCACATGCAAGCTTGTTGAGTTGAGGCTTAATTTGGTAGCCTCCGATGACAAAGATCACTATGGTAATAAGGTCATAAAATTTGCTGGTCAGATGCTAGCCGATCTTTTTAGAACAGCCTTTAGAAATCTCGTAAGAGACATGAAATATCAGCTAGAACGATCTGGTCAAAAGAGAGGAATAAATGCAGTTGCTGCAGCAGTAAGACCGGGAATAATTTCCGATAAATTAAACAATGCTATTGCAACCGGAAATTGGGGAAGGGGAAGAGTTGGTGTTACCCAACTTTTGGACAGAACAAATTACATATCAACTATAAGCCATCTTCGCAGAATTCAATCACCGTTGAGCAGGAGTCAACCTAATTTTGAAGCAAGAGATCTTCACTCTACTCACTTTGGGAGAATTTGCCCTGCTGAAACTCCAGAGGGATCTAACTGCGGTTTAGTAAAAAATATTGCATTATCTTCTATAATTTCAGTAAGTGTCCCTGTTTCAGAGATAATTGAAAAATTATACGAGCTGGGAGCACATCCTGTTGAAGAGGCTTCT
>Ga0209879_1000003_pt1 | contig 31935 bp, 28 predicted proteins | sample GWRWN3_20_30_FD_187240 | JGI IMG/M metagenome (GOLD analysis project Ga0209879, IMG submission 187240) | Riverbed sediment microbial communities from areas with no vegetation in Columbia River, Washington, USA - GW-RW N3_20_30 (SPAdes)... | ecosystem: Environmental > Aquatic > Freshwater > River...
TTTCTATTCAGTATGACAAATTGAAAACTAAAGTTAATTCCATTTTTCAACAAAAATCCGAATTGGGAGAAAAAATAGGTAAGTTAAAGGGGAGTTTAGATAAATTATTAAATTTGAGAGAAAGTCTCTATGAAGAAAGAAGAAAAACTAGAAGTGAATTAAGAGAAGCAGAAGCCAAACTAGAAATGGTGAACACCCAGCTAAATGCCATTGAATATAGACGTTCCAGACAAGCAAGCTTTAGATCAAGATCTGGTAATGTTGGAGATAAGCACGATTTCAAATATGAAAACTCTCAGGAAAGAATAAGGCGGAATAAGGAAAGTTTAGAACTATTGAACATAGCTAAAGAGGCTGCATTGAAGAAGATGTCAAGTGGAAGAAAACTAACATTTGATGAAATGAAGTTAATATACGGTGACGAATTGCTTCGTGACTAGCTTTGTTTCATTTGTTTAGATATAGTATTGTGTAAAATCTATGGCTACTGAGGAAATAAGTATCCAAGAAGGAACAGAGCTTGTAAGACTTGCAAGAACATCTGTAGAGGCATATATCAAAAACAAGAAAATATTTAGTCTAGAAAAGAATAGTAACAAAAAGGCTGGGGTTTTTGTTACATTATACTACATTAACAAAACGAACAACGAAAAAAATCTCCGAGGCTGCATTGGTGATGTTTTTCCAACACAGAATATTTACCATTCCGTAATTTCCGCTGCAATAAATGCTGCAACCAAAGATCCTCGTTTCATTGCCATCAATGAAAAAGAATTGGATGACGTAATTTTTGAAGTCTCAGTCTTAACAAAACCTTCCCTAATTCGACTAGATAATACTGATGCGTCTCTAAGCAAGATAGTTATTGGAAGAGATGGGCTCATGATTCAAAGCAGGTATGGTTCGGGTTTGTTTCTACCTCAAGTTCCAGTTGCGCAGGAATGGAACGTTAGGGATTATCTATCAAATTTATGCTACAAGGCTGGTGCTCCGTCCGACGCATGGTTATTGCCTGATTCAAAACTTTACACATTTTCTTCATTAATATTTAGGGAAAAATTACCAAATAGAGAAATCTATGCTGAAAATACCTAAAGTCGTTTCGTTTAAATAAATGCCTGCGTTGTCATTCTAAAATTCATTTTCATTCTTAGTGGAGACTACAATTATAGATGGTCTGTTAGGTTGTCAAATTCGATCATGAATCTATTCAATATATAATAAAGTCGCAACATTGAAAATTATGGCGAGGGCATATTTAGCTCCATATGGTGTTGGACTAGGTCATGCTAGTAGACTACTCTCTATCTCTAAACATCTTAAGGAAGATAACATTATGATAAAATTTTCTTCGTATGGTGAGGCAGTATCTTATATTCATATTCACGGGTATGATTGTGTCAAAGTACCGCCTATAGAATTTGCATGGAATGTTGGCGGATTCTCAATAAAAAATAGTATTGCAAATATACCTCTATGGTTTACAAATTTTGCAAGGCAAGTTACCCAAGAAACGAAAAACATTTCATCTTTTAATCCAAATATCGTTGTCTCTGATTCTAGGTTATCTCCCTTAATATCATCAAAAATTTTAGACATACCTTCAATAGTTATCCTAAATCAGATCAAGCTTTTACTATCACCCAGAATCAGAGAATTCAAGATCGCAAGAGCTTTTGAAAATGTAAATGGCGAATTTTTTGGAAATATTTGGAGTATGGCAGAAAAATTGCTAATTCCAGATCTTCCACCACCTTATACAATAGCAGAACATAATATTTGGAATTTGGAATCTGTTAAAAAGAAAATGCACTACATTGGTTTTACTACATCAAAATGGGGCGAGGATAACCAAGCAATAGAAAATGCCATGCACTCCTTAAATCTGGACAAGAAAAGACCAATAATATTCATACATATCAGCGGCCCGTACGAAACTCGCCTCAATTTGATTTCAACAATTATGGACGCTTCCAAGTACTTTAGAAAGGATATACAATATATTATTTCTGAAGGCAAACCGAAAGGGAATACTATACCTAGAAAAATTTCATCTACAGGTTGGTATTATGAATGGTGTCCTATACGGGATGAAATTTTTGCTCTAAGTGATTTAATTGTGATCAGAGCAGGTCATGAAGTAATTTCTCAAGCAATAGAACATGGAAAACCCATAGTAACAATCCCTATTCCTAATCATGGAGAACAACTTGGGAATTCAGAAAAAGTTGAAAGAATGAAAATTGGGATCAGACTTGAACCTTCAAAAATAGAGGCTTATCAAGTAGCAGAAGCGATTCATAAGATACTCGATGATCAATCCTATTTAGAGAATGTTTTGAAAATAAAGAAGGTGACAGATGGTCTAGATGGAATTAATAATGCCCTCAACATAATTAGATCATATATTTAGGTTTGCCCATGTACATAAGACTTCTAAAAAATTAATTCACTTTAATAACCAGTCTTTGAAATAAAAATTAACTGCTTATTGCAACCATTTTAATCTAATTTAAATTCATTACTAAATTTTAGAAGAAAGTTCGTTTATGGCCAATTCGATATCATTCTTATCATGTGCGTTTGGACATAAGTTTAGATAAGTGACGAGATCTGACGTTGCGCCCTTGTTGTTATCTAATTTTAATCTAACAATTCCTCTATTCTTATAAATGGGACCAAATCTATTCGGGTTTATAGAAATTGCCGATGAGTAATATTTTTCAGCAAGAAGATAGTTTTCTTTCCTAAGATAATAATTTCCAATTCCACGATAAGCTAGGTAAAATTTTGGATTGAATTTGATGGATGCTTCAAAATACTTCTTTGCTTCATCAGATTTTATTTCGTTGTAAATAGATCCGAGCATATCCAATGCAAAATCATTACTATTGTTAATTTCAATAGCCTCTCTTAATTTTTCAATTGATTCTGTTACTTTATTGGTATAGAGTAACCTCTCAGATTCGAAACACATCCTGTATGAAGGATCTGAGTTTGAATCGTCTTTATCATTTATATCCTTCATATCTTTAGGGATAATTGTGATAGCTATGGAACCGTCTTGTTCCCAAAGCTCTAAGAATTTTTTTTCAGGTATTGATCCTATTGTATCTGGTTCTGGAACATAAGTTATTATTCTGTTCTCGCTAGGATCATATCCTGTAATGACCGTTGCATGCTGAATAGTTTCCTTTAAGCCGGGCAAAATAACTATGGAAGGAATTCCCTGATCTATCTTTTTCTTTAGGCCTTGCAAATTGCTTTTATATATATTTACTAAAAAACCATGAGCCTCTGCAATTTCAATGCCCTCGATAAAGATAGAACCTTTAATGCCGTTGTATTTTTTTGATCCTTCCTGTGCTTCTCTATCAAGATTATATTCACCCCAATAATTCAAAACTACATTAATTGCCAATGGAAGACAAACATGATCTTTTTTGTTTTCAATTAATGGAAGGATAAGCGCATGTTCATTATCTAATTTCAATAATGATGGTTACAGCGAGGGAAAATAAAATTCTTGTTACAAATTTACAAAATTACGAATCAGATCTAGACCGCATCTTCCACTTTTTTCTGGATGAAATTGTGTACCAAAGATTCTTTTAGACTTGTGACAAAATATTTCATGCTTTGTTGAAGAAGAGCTTGCGATGCAAACAAAATTTTCTGGCAAATGTGAGATAACATATGAATGGCTTTCATAAACATTGCAATATGTTTCTTTCAATAGTTTTAATGGTTTTTCTATATTAATTCTGTTCAACCCCTGGACGTAGTCAGTTTTCTGTATTGAGCCACCAAATGTAAGTGCAATGATTTCTGCTCCATAGCATATACCCAACAGCGGCGTTTCATTATTAAAACAAGTTCTAATAATTTTTGAATTTATGGCATTGATTTGCTTTTTATTTCTTTGACGTCCTGATAGTATTACTTTCTCGTGATTTGAAAGTAAGAATTCCTCATCATATTTCTTCATAATATGACTTTGGCCTATCTTTTCCAAGCATGAAGTTATATCCGTGACATAAGGAGAACCATTGTCAACGACTAGTACGCTCAAATTATTACTATTTACCAATCATGAACCTATAATAATAATTATTCTTTATTTAATATGACAGATTTTGATATTATAGTGACCTAGGACGGGATAGTTCCACCAAACCAATGGTTACAATAATAAGACTTGTTTGCTGTCATTTATCAAATTTATTTTAATAAAAAGTGGTAAAATTAATTTAACTGATATCAATTATTTGAACAACAAAATATCTATTTAAATGCATCATTAAAATTGACCGTTCTTGCCTGCTACATTCCAAGTTATATTTTTATCGTTAATTATTTTTATTAATTGTAGCCAATCCCTTACATATCAGATATACTGCAACATAAGAGGGAACTTTTTCCAATGTATTATCTAATCTAAAATTATTATTTTTTAGATTAATTTTCAGACTGGTCTTTAAATTAATATAGACTTCAGAATCACTCAGCATGCACGCATCGTTAGTGGGATTAAATGATTCCAGATCATCGCATTTTGTTTTAATCAAGCCGCTTTTACCGTTAATACTACCGGGCAATCTAAAAATTCTGTGTATGTCATTGGTAACTGGACCATCAATATGCACTCCAAATTTTTTAGTAATCTTATTAATTTCATTTCTAAAACCTTCATATCCTCCACTGGTTTCAACTATATGTTTGAGCTTTAATTCTGATTTTTGATTTATACCCAAATTCGATGCGATTTTTTTTCTCCATCCAGTCATTATACCACCTTTCGGTAACTTTATCATAAACCCATTACGAGATTTACGGACTCCTATACTTTCACACATAAAACCATTTCCAATGATATAATCTGTTACATTGGATCTTGAGTTAGAATCCAAGTTCCTTATATTTGGATCATTTACATGAAAGTGAAATCCTGCATTTCCAGAAAAGAATATCTCTATAAACGCTTCCTTTATTCCAAGATCCGAACACAAAAAATCAAGTAGCTTTGCTGCTTCTTTTTTAATGGCGATGAAACATTTTTTACAAGGTATTGAAATATCAAGTGTTTTCCCCTTATTGCAATTAATACATACTTTTTGGTCTGAATTTACAAACCCGCACAAATTGCAAATGTAATAGGAATGATCCTGAAAACAAGGGATATTCAAGTCCTTGATGTCAATATCAAAGATGAGGTCGGCACCTTCCCACTGTTTTTCATTAATCGGATTTGAAGGTAATCCGTAATAAGCGTTTGAATAATATACGTCCAAGGGAACATTTCTTATTAATTCTGCTACAAGTTCACCTGCATTTTTAAAGGAAAGATGCCTAACCACCAAAGAATCAAATTTCCTGTATCCAAATTCTCTTTTTTCTATCGAGTATAAATATGGGAAATATTTATTATCAAAATAGTACTTTCTAAATACCTCTCTAAGAAAATCAATATTTTCATTTGGATTTCCGATTTGATTCAATTATTTAAATTTCCTTCTCCCAAATTGAATGGGATTTATTAGATTTTCACATTCTTTAATGGCAAAGCATAAATCTTCGCTTCTTAACTTGTCGCAAGAAGGCACTGAATATTTTATGTGGCTGCCTTTCTTTCCTGCAAGATGTTCTACCTGATATCTAGTTATTTTCTCATTGTAATCGGGAGAATTCTTGAATATTTCGATTACATCTTCCTCTGTTTTACCAATAGCCAGCAAATAAGTTGCTAACATGAATCTAGCAGAATGTGGAAGATTTTCGCCCTTGTTTATAATTTCCAGAGCATGTTTGATACACGGAGGGTATTCTAGTATCTTGAATTGATTCCTGTAAACATAACGTCCCGAATATTTCCGTTTTAGTTCATCAGCTTTTGATCGTATTAAAATTGGCACTTCAGAGACTTTCATATTTTTTATTCGAGTATAGATCAAATTGCTTAATTCATTACGAATTAATCTTACTGCTTCATCAGTATCAAGATATACATAGCCATCTTTTACCGACCTGTTAATCAATTTCCACTCTTGTTCATTCATCTTAGAAGCTCTATGAAGATAATCAGCAATACTCAATTTGCAGATACTTGTAGTTGAATCGACATCTATATCGATTTTAAATAATTCTTGGAAGATCTTCTGAACGAGTAGTTTCTTTTTTTGCAGCGATCTCTCATTGCTCAAATCTGTAGATAGGAATTTTTCCACTCTCATAGCTTCGAATAGTGAACATTTTCTTGATATTTCTTCCAGCCCAATTGATTTTATGAGTAATAGCGAAACCAAAAATGTCATAATTTCAATTTCATATTCATCCAAATTTGAGTAAATTTTTCCCCTAAGCTCACTGTCCAATTTTTCCACTGCCCTATTTATTATGTGGATCATTTCAGGACGATCAAATTCTTCAAAGTCAAACTTTGTTTCTTGGATGTATGCTGAAGCCTCTTGTAAGAACGGGTATTTTGCCAACTCAGATGATCCCAATTTTATTGACAATTTAGATTTGATTTATTAATATAAAATACTGTAATAAAAATAAATACAAATCTTTAATATCCTACTAACAAACATAGAACAAATTGAACTTTAGGATTGGATTTCATGTTTCCATAGCAGGAGGAATTCAAAACTCGGTTTCAAGTGCAGTTGATATAGGATGTACAGCGTTTCAGATTTTTACAAGAAATCCAAGGGGTTGGGTAGAAAGGAAGCTTGTAGAAAGTGAAATTGATTCATTTAAATCCAATGTAAAAAAAAGTGGGATTCAGAATAATTCTATTGCGGTTCACATGCCGTATTTACCTAACTTGTCTGGCCCAGATAGTGAAATATATGAAAAATCGAAAGAATCGTTTACAAATGAATTAATAAGATGTTCCCGATTAGGTATTGAGTATCTGGTCATACATCTAGGAAGTCACCGTGGAATGGGAAAAGATAACGGTACAAAACAGTTGTTAAAAAGTTGTGAAGAGGCAGTCGATAACTACAAATCGACATTTAAAAAGAAATTGAACGTTACCATTTTATTAGAAAATAGTGCAGGTCAAAAAGATAGCATAGGAAGTACACTTGAAGATTTAGCAGGGATTTTTGAGAAGTTGCCTCGTAATGGATATGGCATGTGTCTTGATACCTGTCATGCTTTTGCATCGGGGTATGACTTGAAGAACGCAGATGCATGTAACGAATTTATCGATAAATTCGACAATATTGTTGGACTCAATGTTCTTAAATTTATTCACTTGAATGATTCTAAGGGCGATATTGGTTCACATCTGGATCGTCATGAACATATTGGTCTTGGGAAGATTGGTATTCACGGGTTAAAGTCAATACTTAATACGAAATCATTAAAGGATTTACCTGTAATAATGGAGACCCCCATTGACTCCACTCGGGATAATTCTAAAAATCTTCAGGTAGTGCTTGATCTTAGAAAGTAGCTCCATTATTTTACAAGTAATTTCAGTTGAAAATTTTCAAATATCATTTGGAAAGAAAAATAAATGCATGTTAAATCACAGATTCTAAGAGAATAGAGAAAAATGAATACCTATGATATTGTTATGAAACTCGCACTTGAACGAGGTTTTTACTTTCCCAGCTGCGAAATTTATGGAGATGCCCAAGCAGGATTCTGGGAGTATGGGCCAACAGGTGCCAACATGAAAAACAACTTCATTGAGCTGTGGAGAAGGGAATTATTGAGACGTGATGATATGATAGAAATTGATGGTTCGCAGATAATGAGCAAGAGTGTATTTATTGCTTCAGGTCATCTTGATAATTTTACAGACCCGGTAATAAAATGCAAAAATTGTGGAGCTACATTTAGGGCAGATAAATATATTGCTGAAAAATCCGGGAAAGAAATACCGGAATTACTCTCTGGAAATGAAATTGATAAAATAGTAGAAGAATATAATTTGAGATGTCCTACATGTAAAGGCACTTTTCTTGAATCAAGCAGATTCAACATGATGTTTAAAGTTGAAATAGGTCCTTCCAAGGAAGAAGCATATCTGAGACCAGAAACGTGTCAGTCAATTTTTGTAGATTTTCCGAGAATTTTTAAAACAATGAGAGGAAGACTCCCATTGGCAGTTGCACAGGTTGGTAAAAGTTTTAGAAATGAGATTGCACCTCGACAGAGCCTATTGAGGCTGAGAGAATTCTACCAGGCAGAAATTGAAGTGTTTTGCAATCCCAATAGATTAAATGATTTATCAAAATTTGAACAGGTTAAGGATACATCGCTTAAATTATTCATTAAAAATTCATATCACACAATCTGTGCAGAAGATGCAGTACGAGAAGGATATTTACCAAACAAACTCGTAGCTTACTATCTTTCTCTCCTAACTCTGTTTTACAGCAAGACAGGGATAGATATGGAACGTACTAGATTTAGACAATTATCAGATGAAGAAAAAGCATTTTACGCATCGACAGCCTTTGATTTTGAAGTTGAAACGAGCGTTGGATGGTTGGAATTAGTTGCATGCAATTATAGATCAGACTATGATTTAAAAAAACACAGTGCCATAAGCAAACAAAATCTTAATGTCATCGACCCATCTGATAATGCTAAGGTACTACCACATCTGTTTGAGCTATCGATGGGGATAGACAGAAGTATTTACTCAATATTGGAACATTCTTATTATGAAGATATTGAAGCGAAGCGTGTAGTATTAAGACTTGTGCCTCCAATAGCTCCTATACTTATCGGAGTTCTTCCACTAGTAACAAAGGATGGTCTGCGAGAAAAAGCCCAAGACATATTTTCAAAATTGAAGTTAGATTATTCTACATTTTATGATGAATCAGGTTCTATAGGTAGGAGATATAGAAGACTCGAAGAAATAGGAGCACCATTTGCCCTGACTATTGACAATCAAACTATAAAAGATGATACGGTTACAATTAGATATAGAGATACAATGTTACAAGAAAGAGTAAAAGTTTCAGAGATATCTAATTTTCTTGATGAAATTATCGAGCTTAAATAATAAATTATTTAGACAAGGCAGCAATTTATTAAATCATTTTAATTTTTGGCTACTTTCAATATTAACATAATATGAATTTGTCATTAGCATAAGGCTTTTAGGACATGAAGATAATAACAAGATAACAAACTAATGATTTTGAAGAATGTCACAGATACTAAGCTTATATTAGCGATCATTAGTCTAGTCGTTATCTCGAGCACAACAATAATCACAACGCAAGTGCTGGGAATAAAATTTGCTGCTACAATGTCAGGTGACCAAGTATCTCCTCCGACAGATTCAAGTGTAAATGGTAATGCCTCATTTAGAACTACTACTCATGATACTGTGATAAAGTACAAGATAAAGGTAGCAGGATCATCTGATGTAACGAGTGCTGACATTCACATGGGAAAAAAGGGGGAAAATGGCGAGGCGGTAGTTGATCTTTTGAAAGACAGCAAAAAGAATGGAATAAAGAATGGAACATCAATAAGAGGAAATATCAATAGCTCCGATCTAAAGGGACCTCTAGAAGGCAAAATATTATCAGAATTAATTTCTGCAATGAGAAATGGAAATACTTATGTGAATATTGATACACCTTACCATGAGAATGGTGAGATCAGAGGGCAAATAGACTTGCTGCGAAATATTAATTCAACTAAGGTAAAGTAAAATTTGTAGATAATAACTATAGAATTGTAGACTCATCAATCTGAATCTTACTATTTTTCCAGACTAAATTAGTCTTCAAGATAATGGGATTGACCTGCACTACATTGATATATGATAGAATCCAAAAACTCGTAGATCAATCAATGGCAAAACAAGATCCAAATCCTCTCCCTTATGGTGCATTACCTTATTTTCAGATACATTATTTAGTTGAACCAGTCAAGATATCTAATCCTTCATCGTATATGGCTAAGTGCAGAACAAAAACCCAAGGACATTTTGGTGATAAAAGAGTTGTTGACATAGAATGGATTGGAGGAAGGTTGGCTCAAACTTTGGCATCAGATAAAGAGCTTACTGAAATGTTAAAGCCGTTCATGATTGAGGAAGGGGAGATTAGCATTGACCCGCAAAATGATAGAGTTAGGGTGTACACTAAATGGAAAAGAGAAGATAAACTAGAGTTCGATCCTGAATTCTTTCAAGTAGTTGAAAGAATTGCAAAAACGATCAAAAAATTAGAATCGTAACGTCTAGCATTGTTCTACTAGCCTCAATTTGATTTTTGTCATGTTTAATTTCCATATAGCAAAACTGTATTTGTTTCAAGAACGTTGAAGTCATTTTTTATTGAGATCAAATTCAATATGTACATATTAAGGAACGGTAAAGGTACCTTATGATGCATAACTCTTCCAGTCTTCTAAGCCAGGATGTGGAGGTAGTAAAAAAAATAAGAAATGGAGAACTCAAGATTGCAATTTATGGTCTAGGTCACGTTGGAGCTCCTCTTGCTGCTGTCTGGCTGAGAGCAGGTGCCTGTGTGATAGGAGTGGATAAGTCCAGGAAGGTTTTATCTGAAGCAAAAAATGGAAAGACTACGATCCCTGAACCAAACGTAAATGAAGCCTATAACGAAGGTATCAAGTCTGGACGATTCAAATTATGTGATGATCCAATAAAAGCGTCAAGGGACTCGTATTTTAAGATGATCTGTGTTCCTGTACTGTCACAAGACCAAGAACTTTCCGCCGATCTTACTGCAGTGTCTGAAGTTGCCACGCTAATAGGAAAGGGACTGAAAAAGAATGATGTAGTATCTCTCAATCCAAGTGTTCCTCCAGGAACTACTGAAGATATTGTAATTCCTATCATTGAAAAAGAAAGTGGCCTGAGTGTAAAAGATGATTTTTGTATGATATATAATCCTGAAAGGATTTATGAAGGCCGTGCTATTAAAGATATAGAGGAAAACTATCCAGCTATACTATCAACTGTAGGACCAAACAGCTCCCAGCTTGCATTTACCCTTTATTCACTCATTTTTAAGAAAGGTGTGTTACTATTAGACAGTATTAGAACAGCTGAAGCGGAAAAATTGTTTGAGGGTGTATATAGAGATGTGAATATAGCCCTAGCTAACGAAATGGCAAAATTTTGTGAAGCTGCAGGAATTGATTTCTGGCAAGCAAGGGATGCCGCAAATTCTCAGCCATTTTGTCATATACATAAGCCTGGAATTGGAGTTGGAGGCGCTTGTATACCTGTCTATCCACAGTTTATACTAGATGTTGCTAAAAAAATGAATGTCCTTTGTGAAGTAACAAACATAAGTAGAGCTATAAATGATGGCATGCCATCATATTGTGTAAGACAAGCCATAAAACTACTAGATTTTGCAGATCTAGCTAAATCTACAATAACTATATTGGGACTAGCGTTCAGAGGAGATGTGTCAGATACGCGTTATTCTCCTACTTATCCAATAATAAAAGAATTACAAAGGTTTGGAGTTAAGGAAATTAGAGTCCACGATCCACTTGTAAGTAGTGATCCAAATTTATCTAATCAAGGTAACGTTATTTTAACGTCGGACCTAAAGAAGGCAGTAAGAAATAGCAATTTGATAATTTTGGCAACAGATCATCAAGAATATAAAAAACTTGATAAGACAATTTTTCAAAATATTCCGGTATATGATGGTCGCGGTATATTAGATAAAAATTTAGCACAAGAGATTAAACTCCTTACAATAGGGCAAGGAAAAAATAATTTGTAATAACTTTTGAAAAGGATAAACTATATGTTTATTAAATGTTCTTAGAATGAGATAGATTAGATTTTAAAGCCTAAATCCTATAAGGTTTTTATACATCCATCTTTATCTCCTTTCAAAGTCGATGCACAACTCTATCCACTTATTAGGAAATCTCGTATCATAGAAATGAAGATGCATATATGACGCAATAGAGTTATATATCAAGACTCCGTCATGTTTACCACCATCAATTCCGCTTCCGCGTTTTAAATTGTAGACATACTTTGAGTCTTGTGGAATATTTTCTATCTTTGAGTAATGAAACTCATGTCCTCGTATGTTTTGAATATTACCAAAAAGATTGGACGTCATATCAGCCTGAGTATAATTCAGCGTTAATCTACCTGTCATTATTGTGTTGGCATCTATTACTCCTACCATTTTAAATGGCTTTTTAAAATCTCTGTATCCTGCTATTGATTTGGTCAGGTACATTAATCCACCACATTCTCCATAAATTGGCATTCCCTGTTCAACGGCTGTTTTTATCGATCTTCTCATAGATTGGTTTGAATGTAGTTTGTCTGCCATGACTTCGGGAAAACCTCCACCCAAAATTAATCCTGACACATCATTAGGGATATGGTTATCACTTAAAGGACTAAAAAAAGTTATCTCAGCTCTTAGATTTCTCAAGCTATTTAGGTTCTCATTATAGTAAAAGTTGAAGGAATTATCAAGTGCCACACCTATTTTAAGTTTTGAAATTCTAGGTTCAGATTTCTTTACAATTTCTGTGTATTTTGATTTTTTTAATTTAAATAATGAAACAATCTTATCATAATAGATCTCTTCTGATACTTTTTTAGCTACTTTCATTATTTTGGATTTTTTGCTATAGTCTAACTCGTCAGTTGGAATTAATCCAAGATGACGTTCATCCATCCTTAATTCATTATCTCTCTGTACGATACCCAATATAGGAACTTTAATTTTGCTTTTGCAAGCTTCAGTTATATATCTTGCGTGTTTTGGTCCTGAAACATTGTTAAGAATTATACCTGATATTTTCAATCTCCTGTCAAAATGCAGATAACCGTACGCCATAGCTGCAATTGAGCGTGCTGCCTTTGCTGCGTCTATTACCAAGATGACTGGAGAGTTTAGAATTTTAGCAACATATGCAGTACTGGCAAAATCGTTCTTTCCAGATAATCCATCAAATAAGCCCATGACACCTTCAATTACCGCCACATCGACATCTATTGCAGTATTTTGAAGAGTTGAAATAATCCCGTTGTTTCCCATCATCCATGCATCTAAAGTACGTGATTCTCTGCCTGTAATTATCTTGTGATAACTTGGGTCTATGAAGTCTGGTCCTATCTTAAATGGTTGAACTGAAAATCCTTTTTTGTATTTTAACGCATACATTAAAGCAAGTGAAATAGTTGTTTTACCAACACTGCTAGTTGTACCTGCAATGATAAGTGTTGGTGGTTTTGTCATTACCTAATCGATTAATTAACTAAAATTTAGCTGATATTTATCATATCGTTTAGCTGCTTGAATAATTGGTTAATTTATAGAAATCAAATTTTTTAAAAAATAATCTAATCACGAATCTGTTTTGTATAAAAAGTGACGTAATTCTGGTTTAAATCACCCGACATTGTTGGTGCGAATCCGGAGGGATGCGTGACGATATCGGTCCTAAAAATGGATTTTAAGAACAAAGAAAAAAATTAACATTATTTAAGGCATTCGTTCTCTCTGTCACTGAATTGAGTAGATTATATGAATCTTTACAAAATTGGATACAAATAGTTACAGTGTAGGTTTAATCTCCCGATTTTTGTTCGATGCGTTCAGACTTAAATACTACAAGCATGAATAAAATTCCTTGAGATGTTGTAAAGAGTGCATAGTATCTCTTTTTGTTTTCATAGCTATGGCAATAAGCATCTCATTACTTGGAATCGCTTTAAATCAAATTGGAATTGCACAACCGGAACCGTCGCAAAACCTAACATCTGCTGAGAAACAACATCTATTCGATGGTATTTCTTTTGAGATCGATAATGTGACGTTTACACATCATACTACTACTGTAAATGGTATCCAGATGCATTATGTCATTGGTGGTAAAGGTGATCCTATAGTCTTGTTGCACGGATGGCCAGAAACATGGTACGAATGGCATAAAATCATGCCTGCCTTGGCTAAAAATTATACTGTTATTGCACCCGACCTTAGAGGACTTGGAGATACTTCAAAGCCTTATACAGGCTATGACGGTAACACTACTGCAGAAGATATCTATCAACTGTTATCCCAGTTGGGGACTAAAAAAATTTACCTAGTAGGACATGATGTAGGAGTTCTGACAGCATATTCTTATGCTGCGGCCCATCCTAATAATGTAAGCAAGCTAGTAATATTGGATGTTCCGCCCCTGCCTCCCCCTGGTTTTGAAAAGTGCTGCTGGTGGTTTAGTTTTCATCAGACACCTGACATACCTGAAATGCTAACTGCTGGAAAGGAGCGAGAATATCTTTCATGGTTTTATAGACATGCGTATAACCCAGAGGCAATCACTCAAGATGATATAGATAAGTATGTTGTCAGCTATTCTGCTCCAGGGGGAATGCGTGCTGGCTTTGAATACTATAGAGCGTTCCCAATCACTCTAGAACAAAATAAAGAACATTCTAATGTCAAGCTCCCGATGCCCGTATTAGCTCTTGGTGGGGAGCATAGTTTTGGCTCTTCTGCATTAACTTCAATGAAGTCACTTGCTATAGATGTGCGTGGTGGCATAGTACCTTTCTCTGGACATTGGATTCCAGAAGAACAACCAAAGTTTCTAACGGATCAGCTATTCAAATTCTTTGGAAGCAAGTGAACTAACCATGCATGTAGTAGGGTTCTACTAACTTGTATTTAGCTTTTTGTTCTCTTTGCAATTGACTTAATCTAAAAATAGAATCACACAACCGATTATTGATAAGTAACTAAACTTGCACTATAAAATAAAATCTGAAATTTTTTTACCTTTATGGTTTATTTTAAATGCCACTTTTCCATTAATTATTAATACAACTGGTCGGACCTTTCGGACTATTCTCACTTAGTCCATTATCTACGATTCATTACCTCCGATCAGTTGTTGATTTACAATATTTTCTAAATAGTCAATATGTATCTATATTTTTCGTAATGTAAATCGTTTTATGGATAATAGACAATTAATTATCACTCCAAAGATAACGTGGCAATTGATGGAATTGGTTGTTTCTTGTTCATCATAACCTATAACTCCATCACTTGTCTAAATCGTGATATGATTGCTATAAAAATATTTTGTCCTTTTATAGGGAACGTGTTCAGTGTGAAATTTTAGGAGTAATTTCATTCGCCCAAAAAATCGAAACAAACCTGAAAATCGTTTTGATATAGAACTAACAAGTATGTATATTTAAATTAAATGAGTTTGTAAATTAAACCATGGCAAAATTAATTGAAATGGATGAAGAAGTCACTCTCAAAGACCAAATGGAAAACGAAGTAGCAGGTCCAGTAGTTTTGATAAATAAATTCAATGTTGATTCCAATGAAGTAGAACAGTTTTTAAAAGCTTGGAAAGAGGATGCTTCCAAGTTCAAAGATCAATCAGGATTTATCTCTGCACAACTACATAAAGGCATTGGAAAGAGCACAGTATTTGTTAATTATGCGGTTTGGGAAACCTTGAATCATTATAAGAATGCAGTTGACAATGTCATTGGTCCTGATTTTCAATCCCAACTTTCCAAGTATCCTAAAAGTCTGGTGGTTTCTCCACATTTATTCAAAAAAGTTGCTGTTCCTGGAATATGTGCAGACTGAGCTGAAGTATACAATAGTCGATAATGCAGCATTTTCTTAAAAGGAACTAGACTAATTAAATTCCTGGTGTTCAGCCGTCGGGATATGACTGAATATTCAATGGGAACATTATTAGAATTTTTAATTTGACTATATCTCGTGTTATTAGGGATCTCATTCAATCCATCCGAGATACCATAGACTACAGATTGGGTCAAATGGAAAGGAGTAGGTATCGAACAATTCAAATTCTCCAATAAAGAGCCTAGAGAATGGATATCTTACTCTTCGAGTTGTACTCGGTCTCCGCGATGAATTGTTCCACCCCGATGCACTGATGCATAGACTCCGGCGTACACTTGGTTGTATTTTGCAACCGTGCGTAAGACACCTAAATCTTGGGGAAGATCCCCCTGCGATAGAGTTGTCATCACACATCTAGTGCAAGGTCCAGTGACCCTTAGCAAAATCTCTTCACCGATCATTAGCTGCTTGCCAACCCATAAATTCTCAATAAAATCCTTCTCTCCAGAAGTTGACTCTACCACTATGTTTGGTCTAAACCGTCGAACCTCGAATCGCCCTTCTGGATAGAGTTCTCGCAGACGATTGATTGTAGAAGTCGTCAGGATATGGATTACAGCAATATCGAAGAAAGTTTGGGGAGGCATCGCTTCATCGGTGACCTTTTCTCTTTGTGCTAAGCCCTCTATATCCGGCCAGTACTCCTCGTAGCTTGGCTTGTCCAAACTAGCCTTCATGAGACTAACCTCTCGACCAATAACCTTTGACAAAGTATGATCAATATCACTTTGATCGGAGAAGATTTGGGTACCATCTGGCAATGTGATACGAATGGGCGGAATGTTCTCCACGTCTTTTAATGGATCTATAAAGGTAGCGTGAAAGTCGAAGAGAGTTCCCCATTTCCTAGGGTTCTTGGCGCTAGCTACCTTGCCTGTTTCTTGGTCGATTAGTGCGTACGTACGATCCCCTAAGAGACCACGTTCTGTCACATATGAAGAATTGAGCTCTTCCCCTATCATTGACTTCAGTGGATATCGCCATATGGAAACTACTTTTCCTGTAGCAATCTGAGCTTTATTCACAACAGGTCGTCCTCTATGAACATTTGGAGTGCGATTTCTTATTTATAGGTTAGGCCGAAAATGAGGGTTTTGAAAAATTATTAAACCTTATGTATGTTTACTAATTATGGTATCATTATTATTTGGGTTAGGTGGGATTCGGAGCTTGCATGTATGGGGGTTCTGTTGATTTGCTATTTAGCTGCTTCTACTTGTAGACACTGTGAATCCATTTTGATCTTACGACCATTATTGAGAAAAATAAAAGGCTAGCGTACATCCAAATTGCAATTGTACGATCTACAAAAATACCCGGTATTGGAGGGGTCTGGATAATTCTGATTTTGTATTAAATATGTTGCATATGCATCACTTATGTGTTACTTTGTCTTTTATTTTCTTCCAATCGCCTTTATCATGTTGTGGTCCTATTGATGCCCCACTACCAGTATAATCCCCCATAACCTCCAGAACATAGTCAATGTCATTCAGTTTTTTTAGAATGGAGAGGTTCAAGCGGTGGTGCGACACGTAGTGAGTACCCTTATCATAGATTGAAGGAACTGATCCAGTCGTTTTCAATATATGACTTCTTGATTTCTCTGGATCTGTTCCTTCTTTCGTGAAGACTTCAACAGTATACATTGGTGAGGGATTTTTTGGATCTTGTTGCAATCGCGTAACGAGATCGAAAACTAGAGCAGGATCTACTTTATAAAAAATTCTGCGGTATGAATCTGCTAATTTTGCACTTTCTAGCCTGAGTTCTTCTAATTCATCAACACCGTCTTTCTGCTCACTCAAAGCGGTACTTCCCCTCCTTGCTTTTTGAAGGTGACATACAATAGACATCGCTATGATGATTTAAAAATTTATTCCTGTTCCGTGGAATTAGTGACAGATTTGACCCAAAAAAGATCCAAATCCATGAGACCACTTATAAGAAATTCAGGAGTCTAATTTTGTAACCCGATAATCAAGCTCTGGTCAATTATTCAAGTCTATTTCACAAGTATAATGTGATCAAGCGGATCCGTCGGCATACATATTGTTAACAGGGCGGATCCAAAATCCAGCTTTCTATTTAATACAGAATTAGTAATTAATTGAAAATTTGGATATATAGATAACCGGCCCGTCCGGATGTGAATGAAAATTCAATTGAATCTCTTTAACATTGCTCATTAGCGAGCTCGTGGATGATTCCAGTAATTATAAACGCCTTTTTGTTCCCATAATTATTATTGGATAATGATGGCAAAGCTGGTCATCTTGAGAAATCTTCCTGCTTCAGGCGCCTCGGAATTTCTCTATCCTTATTTTTAGAAGCATGTTCTTACGCAGCAAAGCAGACAAAAAGCTTATTTCTTATGAAATAGATCTTTTGGGATACCGATGCTGGATATGAGGATATCATTTGCAATTGCAGTAGTAGCTGTCGCAACAATATTTGTGATAATGGCAATTAGTGTTTCTATTGATGCACAGAGCTTTATTAGAACATGGGGTTCGTTTGGTAAAGGTGATGGTCAATTCAACGGACCAACAGGAATTATTGAAGATTTTGGAAGCAACACAATGTATGTAGTGGATGGTGGAAATGATCGTATTCAGAAGTTCACAACTGATGGTAAGTTTATCTTAAAGTGGGGCTCTTCAGGATCTGGAGATGGGCAATTTGACAACCCAAGTGGAATTGGTACCGATCTTGCCTCGCCAGGTTATGTTTGGATTGCCGACGCTGGCAACAATCGAATACAGAAATTTGATAGTAATGGCACTTTTATTACAAAATGGGGCTCTCAAGGTTCTGGTGATGGCCAGTTTGATTACATTACAGGTATTGCTATAGATAAGTCAGGTAACGTATACGTAGCTGGTGTGGGCAATAACCGTATCCAAAAGTTTACAGGAGATGGTAAGTTCATAACAAAATGGGGTTCGTTTGGAACAGGTGAAGGTCAATTCTACAACCCCGGAAGAGTAGCTGTCGATCTTAAAGCTGGTTATGTATATGTAGCCGACGTGGCAGGTCGTATTCAAAAGTTTACAGGAGATGGTAAGTTCATAAAATCATGGGGCTCTCCAGGATCTGGAGATGGGCAATTTAGGACGCCAACAGCCATGGCAGTTGATCTAACAGGTAACGTATACGTAGCTGATGGCGGTAACGATCGTATTCAAAAGTTTACAGGAGATGGGCAATTTGTCACCAAATGGACTAATCTTGGAATACCTAGTGGTGGAAACCTTTATGACGCAGTAGACATAGATGTTGATGCTTCAAAGAACGTGTATATGACAGATCGTGATCATAACCGAGTTGTAGTACTTTCCGCAGCCGGAACATCATAGCAGTAGTAGTAGCATCATTCTGCTTGCATTAACACTTCGCGCGCCAATAGAACCATATGCTGCAGGAAGTAGAGGCGATTTGCCGGACACGAAGTCTTATATTTATGCGTCTATATTAACACGGCCCATCGGGATATGACAATTTTCTGGCGCAAAACTAGATAGAATTGCAAATCATAAGCTACTGAATATTTATAGGCATGCGACTAGCGTCGATTTACCGTTTTAACGCATAACAACTAGCATAACGACAATATTAATACCAATGAGTTATCAATTTCTTTGACTGTTACAGAAATGCAAAATCTCAAAACCGAATGGGGAGATCGATTCATAATTTCAGCTATAATACAAGGTGGAATAATGACCGCAATAGCCTTAGCTACTGTAGGTGTTCAACTGTTTTTTACCAAAGCAAATATAATTCAATTTTTGTCCTTATCCTTTGAAGGACCTACAAAATGGTTTTTTATTGGAACGTTATTCTACTTGATACTTGTCGTTGCCATAGCAGTTACTGCTGGATTTTATAACCATTTGCAAATCAATCTAAAGAGAAGATTTTCTCGCATGACTAGGGTTCTTGCATGGATCCATTTAATATGTATGAACGTTGGAGGCGGGGGTTCAACCATACTTATGATATTTGCAGGATTATCTGGTTCTGGAGTACTTTCGATTTTTACTGAAGGAAATATAGGTAAAGAAAATTTTATGATAATGAATTCCTTTATTTTACCTATAGCATTATTTATCGGCATCCTTTGTATAGGAGTCATTAGCGGTGGTCTGGCTTACATAATCGCGTACAAACAGAAAATCTAATATTTTCTTCACAGTACCTTGTAAAGTGTAATAAATTTTGGTTGGTTTTGTTTCTAATCCACAGTAACTTTGCCAGTCATCCACGGATGAGGCATACAAAAATACTCGAATAATCCTTTCTTGTCAAATATATGAGTAAAACTATCGCCCACATTGATGAATCCAGAATCAAATTCTTTAGTAGGGCCCTCTGGAGTTCCAGACGTAACCGTGTGAGGAACAGGATCGTCATTTTCCCATTTAACCGTGGCACCTACAGTTATATTGACCATCTTTGGAACGTAGAACTGTTCGTTATTAGGATCTGCTCCACCTTTAACTATCGAGATTGTCGTTGTTGACGTATTTGCAGGCAGGGGTTGTGACGTTAAGGGAGTATTTCCTACAATTGTCACTGGTTCATAACTTGTGAGAAAAGCTATATTTGTACTCATTTCCTGTGCCTGTACTACTAGTACTGACGGAATTAGATAGAATGTTATTAAAAAAAATACAGGCGTTAACGCAATCCATAATATCGAATTACTAATAGATTTGGTAGCTTTTATCATGTCATGATTTCAGTTAATACGATCTAATAAAAGTATCTAGGCGACTAATTGAGCTACGATCTATTTTGTTCCTCCTCATCTGCTCTTTTCTCCTAATATTTTTCCAGACTTTTGATGTAATTGAAACTCCATCTGGATGGATTCCCCACTCTCCATCTTACCTAATTCAAGGAAAGCATATGTTTACTAATTATGGTATGAATATTATTCGGGTTAGGTGGGATTCGGAGCTTGCATGTATTGTGGTTCTATACAGAAGAACATCAAGTTAAAATGTTTGTTAGTCTAATTAAACAGTCACTAATTTTTCATATTCTCTAAGTAGGTCTTTTGGACTATGTCGACAATTTTCTTCTCTGATATGTTCATCCAACAAATCCAGTAGCTTCGCAACCTTATCAGTACCTTTTTTGGTGGACATTTTGGAGCTAAGCTATGGACAATAAACTTGATAAAAGCTTGACTTATCTAGGTATATTCGGGCCAATTATGATTAATACCTTATGCACGAGCTTTAAATGTTCAAATTTTTACGTAAGGATTATAGATTCATCGTAAGTCTTCGGTCAGGCGAGAAAATTAGATAAAGCTAATCCACCAATATCTTACCGTTGAGAAATATTATAGGATATGCCAAAAATGATGTTCTTGAAATAATAATTGGTGTACTGCTGAACATTGTAGGCGGTGTATTTATTGGGTCGGTATATGCAAACCCTGGTTCAATTTTGTTCTGGTGTGGTGCCATCGGATTTACGTGTCTAGGGATAATATTTGAAGTACGTGTGGTTGCTAAGCACTCTTATGAGCTTAATCAAATGAAGAAGGAATTAGAACTTGCAAGAAAGGAAAATTTAGACACTATACAAAAAATGAAAAATCAGCAAACTCTCGTGGATACTGCATCAGATGAATTAAAGAGCACTGTAGAGACAATCAAGGAAACAAAAGAGCAGCTAAAAGAAATGGAAGGAAAAACCTTTTCTAGATTTTCTATGGGTTCAGGAAGACCGTTGGAAGATGACATTGACAGATTACACAATAGGCTTCAGGTTGTAGAAGAAAAACTTGGAATCTCAACATTCTTGAAAAGAAGGTTGGGTAGAAGGTAATTTTTGTGAGTCAACTCATCGTCTGAAAAGAATATTTTATACCACTAGAAATCATTAACTGATTGGATTTCCTATCGTTTGAAGAAGCTAGAAACTTTATACGCAATCTAAAATTAAAAAACCAAGCTGAATGGACAAAATATCTTAAGTCAGGAAGGAAACCCGATTACATTCCCTACAAACCTGAAAGGGCATATCGTGGTAAGTGGATAAACCTAGGTGATTGGCTCGGAACGGGCAGGAGAGCCAATCAAAATCGCAGTTATAAAACATTTGATGATGCCTTACAATTTGTACATGGCCTAAATCTAAAAAGCCAGCTCGAGTGGAGACAATATCTAAAATCTGGAAATAAACCTGATGATATTCCCACTCATCCTGACAGAGTTTACAGAAAAAACTGGAAAGGATGGGGCCACTGGATAGGAACCGGTAGAATAGCCAACCAAGATTTGAAGTACAGGACATTTGACGAAGCGAGAACCTTCGTGCACCATCTTAAATTAAAAAGTAGAAATGAATGGGTAGAATTTTGTAAATCAGGAAAAAAACCTGAGGATATACCCTATCAAGCCCGTCAAACATACTTGGAAAATTGGAAAGGTTGGGGGGACTGGTTGGGCACCGGAACCATTGCATCTTTCGATAAAGAGTTTTTACCATTTGAAGAGGCTAGAAAGTTTGTACGTGGGCTAGGATTAAAAAATATACTTGAATGGAGAAATTATGTAAGAAAAGGAAAAAAACCACTCAATATACCATCCTCGCCGTCTACAACATATTCCAGGCAATGGAAGGGCTTTGGGGACTGGTTAGGTACCGCTAGGATAGCGAACCAAGACAGACAATACTTAACATTTGAAGATGCGAAAAAGTTCGTCCAAACTTTAGGTCTTAAAAATTTAGAAGACTGGAGAAAATATGCTAAATCTGAGAACAAACCAAAAGACATCCCGACAAATCCACATAATGTATACAAATTAGAATGGAAAAGTTTTGGGGATTGGTTAGGGACGGGTACAGTAGCTAGTCAGAAAAAGGAATTTCTACCATTTGAAGATGCGAGGAAACTTGTACGCTCTTTGGGGCTGAAAAGTGAAGACGTATGGGAACAATATCTTAAGTCAGGAAAGAGGCCCTCAAATATTCCAGCTGACCCCTCTCATGTTTATCCAAATGAATGGAATGGTATTCCAGATTGGCTGGGCTATGAAGGGGTAACTTGGTCAGTTAAAAAAGTAAAGGAATTATTGCGTCACTTAATTAAAAGTAAAATTTTATATCAATGGGACGAGGCTGTTCTATATTCTTTTTTACTTAGAAAAGGTGTACTTAATTTGAAAAGTCGTCACAATGACTTTTTCAGGAATTTGATTGAATCAAGCAGAATCAAAGAAGGTCGTAAAATGATTGAAGAATATGCAAATTCAGATTCTGAAGTACCTCCAGACCTTTCGATTGTTACTAGCGTTACCAATAAAGTGCCTGATACCATGCAAGAAATTCAAACTATATCTACATCTGAGCTGTCTAATGTTGTAGGGTTAAATGACCCATTGGATTATCAGAGTGATTGGCCTGTAGAGCAACTTTCAAATACTGATACGCTTGAATCCATTAACGTTGATGAAGAAGCCATGCAATTTTATGTTGACTATTCTGTTGATGAGTTATGGCGACGTGCATTCAAAAATGAACATGAAGCAGTGGAAAAAATAAAGTTGGCTGGAAAAAATGGAAACAAATATCATGATATGGTAGTGGATACTTTCTTGGCCGATTATCATGGAAGTTCCGAATTAGACATACCATCTAGTTACTCTTTCCCCTACGCTCCCACTCTAATGCAGCGTTATGTCGCGTATAAGGTGACTGAATTGCCATATTTTGGTAACTTTTCTGGTACGGGTGCAGGAAAGACACTTTCTGCAATTCTTGCAAGCAGACTCATTGACAGTAAGATGACTATCATTGTTTGCCCCAATGATGTGGTAGAGCAATGGAAACGAAATATTTTAGATACATTTCCAAATTCAAAGGTTATTACGGGAAAGGATGCTTTTTACATTGAAAATTCAAAAAAGGAATACCAATACGCAGTACTAAATTACGACAAATTTAGCCAAGAGGATTCACCAAATCTTATAATAGAGCTTGCCAAACAGAAAGTAGATTTTATTATTTTGGATGAAATTCATTTTACTAAGATAAGGAATGAAGAAGAAGTTAGTCAAAGACGTAAAAATCTAGATGGTCTGATGACGGGCATTAGAAATGTTAATCCTAATGTAAAGGTTTTAGGCCTTTCGGCGACGCCTGTTGTGAATAATCTTAGAGAAGGAAGGTCACTGCTGGAGTTGATTACTGGTAAGATTTACGACGATGTCGCTGTCAGGCCCACTATTCCTAACGCAGTAACCCTTTATGAAAAATTGTCTACAATCTCCATTAGAGAATTACCTCGATATTCTATTGATGTGCGTACTAATACTATTGATGTAACTGCAAAAAAACCAGCTGAGATTTCCATACGCCATCTCAAGAGCAATCCTTTAGCCATTGAAAAGTTCTTGACAGATGCACGCATTCCAGAAATAGTTAGACTAATCGATGGTCAAACTATCATATACACCGAATATGTGGAAGACATTATCCAAAATTTATCCAAAGCAGTAGATAATGCTGGATATTCTTATGCTTTGTACACAGGTTATGACCGCTCAGGACTCGCTAGATTTCTGAATAAAAAAGTTCAGGTATTAATTGCATCTCGTCCTCTGTCCGTAGGAGTTGACGGTTTACAACATATTTGTAATAGGTTTATAATTAACACTCTGCCATGGACCAATGCACAATATCAACAGCTAATCGGCAGACTTGTCAGAAAGGGCCAGATACGAGATGTTGTTCATGTCTATCTGGTAAAAGCGAGTATAGGTGGATATCAATATGACGAGCTAAAGTGGAAACGAATTCAGTTCAAGCGTACTTTAGCTGATTGTGCTGTTGATGGTAGATTGCCAGAAAAAAATCTAGTTACACCTCAACAAGCTGCTATGGAGGCAGTCAAATGGTTAGAGAGACTTGAGCGTGGTGAAATATCCACGGTTGTAAGAAGAGACCTTAATGTGGAATTAACACCTGTAGAAATAAAGAAGCGGGTAATAAAGTATGGTGACTTTACTAGATTAAATAACAAAATTAATAACGAGAAATCAGAAACAACTCATGATAGGATGCTAAATGACCCAAGAGAGTGGGAAGAGTATCATAGACAATATAGAGAAGCTCGCAAGACCTGGCCTATAGTTCCTTATGAAGAAATGATAAAAAGAATTAGACAATTATCTCCTCGACTTATTATTGGTGACTTTGGTTGCGGCGAAGCAAAGATATTAGAAGCTTTTGGAGATAATAGGGTTTACAGCTTCGACCATGTTGCAATTAATAATAAAGTAAAGGCATGTGATATGAAATCAGTCCCGTTACCAGATGAAGCTATTGACATTGCTGTATTTTCATTATCTTTAATGGGAAGAAACTGGGGAGAATATATTGCTGAAGCAAAGAGGTGCCTCGCAACCAATGGCTATTTACTGATTGCAGAGACAACTAAATCCATTAAGGGAAGGCTATCAAAAGTCAGGGAAATGATTGAGCTAGAAGGATTTGATATTTACAATGTTGAAGAAAGAGGAGATTTTACCTTCGTTGAGGCGAGAGAACTTTAAGTATTATGTACGAACGGATGATATTGTCAAAGATGGCAGAATCTCACCAAATGGATAAGCGGATTTTATTATGAGATTCCTGGCCTAAAGGCTCCAACTCTTGAATAAACATGTACATAGCTATAATTCAAGATATATCTATAATTCGCATAACTCATCAGCATATGTCTAGCCGAACATCCTATTAATACACGCATTAAAGCTATTGTGCAATTAATACAATTACAATTTATTTAAACAGTCATTGAGGTTTTGAGCAGAAGTATCGATAAATGGAAGTATACTTTGTTTACTATTTTATATGGGGCTGGTAGTTTGTGAATCAAATTTGACACTTTTTGCATTCAAAAAACAAAAACATCGGGCACTTGATGATGAATATAGCCTATCTAGTTAAAGCAAACAAATATGTAACTATAGTTATGTGTAGCCCGAAAAGGGATAGATGATCAACTGCGCAGTGGTCTGAGGCCCGCTCTAACCTCTTCTGAAAAGAGTTGTGGCTGTTCCCAGGCCGCAAAGTGTCCTCCTTTGGGAACCTTGTTGTAGTAAATGAGTTTGGGATACGCCCGTTCTGTCCAGCTTCTCGGAGCCTGATAGGCCTCGTCAGGAAAAACGCTCACGGCTACAGGGATGGAGACGTTTCTCACATCGAAAAACCCTTGCCCTTCCTGAAGAAGTTCCCAATAGAGACGTCCCGAAGAAACGCCCGTGTTCGTCAACCAGTAGTGCGTAATGTTGTCGAGAATATCGTCTGGTGAAAGGCCTTCTGGAACCCCGTCAAAGCTACGTGATATAAGCTGCAAACTAACCGGGTCATGGTCGAGCATCCAGGCTGCTAGGCCGACGGGTGAATCCGCAATTCCATACAGCGTCTGTGGCCGGAGTCCCATCTCTAGTGCGTAGGCTATGTCTTTCGCAAAAAACCTTTTCAGCTTCTCGTACGCGCGGTTTTCCTCGTCCGATAGACCAGGTGGAGCCGGGGCGCCAGTTGCTACCATCTTTGAAATGTCGGGTGGAACTGTGCTAGCAAAGTTAACGTGAATGCCGATCAATTCCAGAGGGGCTTGTACTGCCATCATTTCAGTGACAAGCGCACCCCAATCTCCGCCTTGCGCCACCTACTTTGTGTATCCAAGGCGCTTCATGAGTTCTACCCACGCACGTGCCATGCGCACGGTATTCCAGCCAATCGTGGTAGGCTTTCCTGAATACCCGTAGCCTGGCCCCGACGGAATCACGATATGGAAGGCGTCTGATGCGCTCGCGCCATGTGTCGTGGGATTGGTCAGCGGATCGATAATCTTCAGTTGTTCAATGATCGAACCAGGCCATCCGTGCGTGACAATGAGCGGCAAAGCATTTTCATGTTTCGAGCGAACGTGGATGAAATGAATGTCCAGCCCATCGATCTCGGTGATGAACTGCGGTAGTGCGTTCAGTTTGGCTTCGATCTTGCGCCAATCGTAATCTGTCGCCCAATAACGCGCGAGTTTCTGAATCGTCGCGAGCTGTACGCCTTGCGATATGTCGTTGACCAGTTCCCGTTCAGGCCACCTTGTCGCGTTTATGCGCCTGCGCAATTCGGTAAGTTCCGCCTCCGAAACATTCACATGAAACGGACGAATATTCATACCTCTCTTCTCCTGTTATATTTCGAGTCTGATATTTCCTTTTTACAAAGAAAACAATCCTTCATGTCCTGAACATACACGAAACTAGTTGAAAAATTTTTAGGATTAGAATTAGAATTATTCACTATTTATTTTCTTTTTTTGATTAGAAAATCTGTGCATGCTTCAATAATAAGGGCCGTAACGTTACTATCGTTGTCTAACGCGTATTGTTTTAATTGCTTAACCAAGGTCTTTGGAAGAAGCAATGTCGTTTTTACTTTTATCGGGTCATTTTTGGACATTGAGTATATTTATCGGCAGCCATATATACAGTAATACAGAAAGACTTAATATTACCTTATTGCCGTATATACGGTATGACAACTCGTAATTATGTTTGTAATCTGAACGTACTGGGAGGGACCGTAGAGGCTTTATGCAACTATGAGAATTGTTACAGTAAGTTTTTAGACGACTTCCTAGAGAGTCTTTTTACTCAGCGCAATTATCCGTGTGATACAGTTGTCGACCTGTCATTTAAATCGGATTGAAAATCATGAATACAGAAAGCATAATACCGACAGTTACATCCGTTGGCGGCGGTTTCTTTGCAGGCATAATTGTAGGATATTTTCTAAAGAAAATAATTAAAATAATAATGTTTGTTGCAGGTGGAGTAGTTGCTTTATTATTATACCTTCAGCAGCAACAGGTAATTTCAGTGGATGTTGAAAAAATGGAAGCTTCGTCAACTTTTATTTTTAATTCAGTCGCTTCCTCTTTTGATAAGATAACTCAAACTGGTGACATGGCAACTTTAGGAATCCCACTAGCAGGCGGTCTTTCAGCTGGGCTTGCAATCGGTCTGATGAAAGGATAACTATAGAGGTGACAAAAATATGGATAATTTCTTAAAACAAAATTTGACCGGATTATGGAGGGAGGTTGTGCGTGTTAATAGAGCAAGTAGATTTGAAGAAATAGTAGGTCACGATGATATTAAACATATTTTTGTAAAGGCTATACTTTCTAAGAGACCAGTTCACCTATTATTAGTAGGTTCACCTGGTTCAGCTAAGACTATGTTCCTGACAGAAATAATGAGGCGTTTTAAATCATCGCTATTTGTAGTTGGAAGCAATACAACCAAGGCCGGCTTGGTGAGTCAGTTATTTGAAAGAAGACCAAAGTTTCTACTAATAGATGAGCTAGAAAAAATGAGCACTACAGATCAGACATCTTTGTTACATTTGATGGAAACAGGAACTATCGCAGAAACTAAAATCAACAAGACAAGACAAATGGAACTAACATCATGGGTCTTTGCTACTGCTAATTGCTCTGAGAAAATAATTAATCCGCTTTTGTCAAGATTCGCCATACTGGAAATGCCAGAATACACCTTTGAGGAATTCTCTGAAATAGCCGTTACTAGACTCAGAAAAGAGGATGTAAATGAGTGCACTGCTAGATTCATTGCTGAAAAGGTTTGGCATGAACTTGATTCAAGAGACATCAGAGATGTAATTAAGGTTGCCCGACTTGCTAATGACAGTCAACGGGCCTCATCCGTAATTAGCATCCTTAAAAAGCACAGAAGTAACCAATCTTAAGAGTTTGAGCTCTTATTGCAGAGAACTAGCTCAGATATCGTTTCATATTCTCTTCATTTACAGGAATAGGATATGGGTACTTGACAGTTTTGCTGAATTTCTCAAGCTCAGGAAATTATTTATTAAAATTCTGATTTATGTCTGTATTCTACATTTAATATATTGTACTCAGTAAGGAAAAGATATGCAAGAGGTTTAAGGAGCTTCGTTAACTGCGTAAGATAACAAAAGGATTCACGTCTTATCATCTGGATTCGAACCCTTCATGTACTTAGGTTCTACTGACTTGGTGTTTAGAATATTATTAAGCTATAAATGAACGATAATCCTATTTTTAGAGCAATAAAATGCCCTTGCGGATCTATACAGTCAATCAAAAATATGTCAAGAATAAACATGGCGACATAGGTGTGTACAAAAAAAAGATTAAGAAGTGGATAAAATCCAATAAACCATATAAACCACAGAAAAGAGGATTGGAAAAACTATCTATTCATTCCACCAGATTTGGATTTTTGGACCTATATAATAGAAAAGAGCAACAAGAGCTAATTTGCCCTTCTGGTTATTCTATAAGTCAGTGTTTTAACGTTCTCAGGAAATTATGGTATGCTTATCGTAGGGCAATAGGAACAGATAATGATATAGATAAAATGGAAAAATATGCAAAGGCAATCCAGGATGTACAGAAAGACATGGGAATAAAGACCGCATCATTTCCTCACCTTGACCTGTATGGAGATGTTTTAATCCTAAATGACAAAAACGGCAGGAGGGCAGTATATGAAGACCACTCTGCACTAAAGAAAAAACAGGAAGAATATGAAAAATGGCAGGCAGAAAATGCAAAAAAGATACAGGTAATGCTACAAAAACCCGATAAACAAAAGGGCGAAGTCATTGAGACTTTTGCGGATGATGTTTTCCCTTATGAAATGCAAGATAATGAAGAAACCGTACTTGAGTTGCTGGAACCAGATGAAGAAAAAGGAGAGGAAATCTTAACTATAACAGATGATATTCCTTTTCAGAGCAAGCTTAAAAAACCGCACAAAAAGAAGGGCGAGTCAATTTTAACTATTGCAGATGATGTAGTTTCGCATGAAATGATTGACGCAGAAATAGAAGATACGGTGCCCAGCATGCTATATCCTGAAGAAGACGAAGAAATTTTGGTTATTTCAGACGATATTCCTTTTCAATCTTAGCCATCCCGTGAAATCATTGTAATGATGATATGTCACGGATCTTGAATTATTGTGACATCGATGCTATTATCAATAAAGCTTAAGTTACCGTAAGACCAGGTCAATACATCCCGTTTATTCAAAGTGGCTATTCAATTACTGCGTATGTATCGTATGTATCGTTGCCCTTAAATGAATTTTATATGGTATCCTCATTCAAGACGGTATTTTTTAAAAAAGAGTTTGTGTTGGAAAGAGAATCAAATGAAATCTGATGACTAGATCTATCTAAAAAAGATATAACGGCTTTTCACTTGTTAGTATAAGTCTACACTAATTCACAAAAGCCCCCATTTGTGTCTTCTATTCTCAATTATTGTAATGTTCGTCTGAATTTTGCAATTTCATGATTTTTTTATTTACCAAAATAGCAAGGTAGGAACTTTGCAAAGAAAGGGAAAAAAGATACTAATTGGGCATTAAGTAATATTTTGAAGTTTATTTACTTTCAAAGAGAACGAGCTGAAAAGAGGGAAATATCTGGAGCACGGTTATAAACTATACAAAAAGTATTAAACTATTTTGCTACTCTTGTCTGGTATCTATCTCTTGTCTTAGGAGATCTCATGGCATTAAGAAACAATTTCCATGAGTCGAGTTCAGATTCTTCTATTGTCATTGATTCACCCAAATTTTTGCTCACCATATTGTTTGTGGAACCCACATAAAAGCACTAATATCGGTACGGGCCAGGAGGGATATGATTGAATATTGTAGCGGAACATAATTAGAACTTCTATGATGATTAAGCAGGAATACCGTGACGATATCAGTGCTAAAAGTAGGTTTTTGATATTAATAATGGAATATTACGCTTTAAGGTTTTTCTCTTCATAAGTTCATTGGTCCAGACAGGGAGATTTGTGAATCATTTTTGACTCAAACTTTCGGCTCAACATTCATAAAAACGAAACGTGATTATAAGGACTCAGGTTTCTGAGTTGGTTCATCGGGATTTGAACCTTGCATGTAGTGGGGGTTCTATTACCTATTATTAAGCTCTTTGTTCTAATAATGATTAAAGTTATCAGGATCGGAATCACATAAACGAACCATCTACGTCGTAGTCCAGTAGTTTGTAAATCAAATTCGACCTGGTCTTTGGATTGAATTCAAAACGCTACAGAAATAGATCCAATCGAGAATTATATACTGAAATTTACCAAATTTGAAATATGGAGAATATAAATAAGTTTAAATGAATTATTCGGATGATTACATAGGAAATATTTTAGAGCCCATGGTAAATGTGGCAACTATAAACTTCTAATAATCTGTAATTTCATGAGTATTACTCCGAATTGAATTAATTTTGTATAACCAATTATATTACATTGCTCAAATTCTTTTAGTGAATTTCTCTGATGTCAGACTTTTTTAGTCTTTTCGGGATTGGAATTACTGCGTTCATTGCTACAAACATTGATGATACTTTTATCCTTATCTTGTTATTCTCCAGTCTCAGTTTTCAGACTCGACATATCATCATAGGGCAATTCTTGGGAATTGGAGTATTAATAATGATTAGTGCATTGGGAGCACTGATTGCCTTAGTGTTGCCAGCTTTCTTCATTTCATTAATGGGTCTTATTCCTATTGCTATAGGGATTAAAAGACTGGTGGAACTTCGAGAGAGAAACCGGATACCAGGTAATAGTAAAACCTTTCAAGATGATAAAAGACAAGGCATAATTCCCGTCCTCACAGTTTTTGGGATCACAATATCAAATGGTGGCGATGATATAGGGGTATTTACGCCACTTTTTGCCAAATATAATACTGTAGCAGAGGTTACTACACTTGTTACCATTTTTATGCCTATGACACTGGTTTGGTGCATTCTTACTTATTATTTTGTCAATCATTCTCTAATAGCGACTCGCATCCAACGTTTTGGTAACATAATAACTCCGTTTGTCTTAATCGGCCTTGGATTATACATTTTAGCAGATGCTTTATTCATTTAATTTTTTCATACAATTGGGATTTTTAAAGACATGAGTTTTATCGGAACACAATTCGGGCATTACCAACAGCAACATTCCGACTTAATGCAATTAGGACATTGACATGGAGAAATACTTGATCGACATTCATCCGGACTGCAGTTGCAAATTGAGCACTTCATGTTAGCTAAATAATAAATGATATAACTTCTAATATAACTTAGGTTGAATCAAAACCTTTACTTTGCATTA
>Ga0209879_1000004_pt1 | contig 30214 bp, 21 predicted proteins | sample GWRWN3_20_30_FD_187240 | JGI IMG/M metagenome (GOLD analysis project Ga0209879, IMG submission 187240) | Riverbed sediment microbial communities from areas with no vegetation in Columbia River, Washington, USA - GW-RW N3_20_30 (SPAdes)... | ecosystem: Environmental > Aquatic > Freshwater > River...
ATAAATTAGTAGATGTAAACGGAAGGAAGACAAGATTGTTTGGAGATGTTATTACCAAAATTGATAATCAAAGTGTTTCCAAAATTGATGACATACTACTGTATCTTGAACAACAAAAGAAGGTCGGGCAAAATGTTACCTTAACTGTGATCAGAGATGGTAAATCCCAAACAGTTGATGTTGCTTTGGCTGAAAGACCTTTACGACTCAACATAGAACCGCTCTGGCTGGGAATCGATGGTATTGATATGAGTGCTGAAATTGCTACTAAACTTAAGCTTAATCAGAGCACCGGAATTCTAGTAGCTGGAGTTATTTTGGATGGACCTGCAGACAAGGCTGGCATGAAAGGGGGTTATAAGATAACGGAAATTAATGGAACTCAAATAGAGTTAGGTGGGGACATTATTACCAGTGTGGATAACCGGCCAATTCAAAATTTGGAGGAGCTATCTCATTATATCACAAATAATAAGGTAGAAGGCGATGTGATCACTCTTGGTATCCTGAGAGATGGTCAACCGGAAGAAGTTAAGGTTACTTTGGAAACAAAACCAAAGGAATTAAGACAATAGTTGGATAGGATAGACAATAGGTAGAACGAGATATTAATTAGAATCGGTAAATTCTTTATAACTATCCTTAAATTCTGTATTTGTTCTGTGCAAAAGATCGATGAATTTTTTGTCTTTAGATAGAACTTCCCTCATACTACTTTCTAATTCATAATATGCTACCTCCGTGTCACCAGTTTTTGATTTTGGTGTAAGAGAAAGAATATTTGAATCAGAATACATAATTATAATCCTAAATGCTAATAGTTTCGCATTTAGCTCTAGTTCGAACAATAAATCGTTCATCATTTTATTTTTATGTTCCTCATTAGAGTTCTGTGTATCTTCCAACCAATTTAGAGTAATCGTGCAGCATTGTTTAAGATACTGTGTTATCACTGAATAAAATCTGGCCGTACTCGACGCTATTGTATCTACTTCAAAATATTGGAACAAGAGTGTTAGAAGAATTGGGTCATTGCTATACTTTTTCAAAAGATTAGGAGGATAACTTCTGGTTTCAGACAGCATGTAAAATAGGCCAGTGCTAGTAAGTTGGTATTTTCTCATCCCTCTTAGAATTAGTCCTTTTTTTTCGACAAGTAACTTGTACCCTAGTAATTTTGATATAGATGATGTATCACCAATTTCCATCTTGTCTCTTAGTTTTAGATATGATCCTATTTGTGCAGATAAATCAACATTGTTTATTACCTTAAACAAAATTGATTTTTCTTCTGTTCCTACTTCTTTTCTTTTATAATCATACAATGTTGCGAAATAATTAGAGTAGTCCATTTTTAATCTTGGAGTATTGGAATAATAAAATTAATTGAATTTAAATTGTTCATTGTAAAAATGCAGTATGTATGAAAAGTTATTCTAAAAGCTGAGCGGAGTTTATTATTGAGATAGTAGTTTTTTTCATAATTTGAATAATACTACATTTAAAAAGCACTCTCTTTGTGTAACTCGTGATGGGGCCATCGTCTAGCTTGGTCAAGGATACCATCTCATTTGAATTGATATATCCTCAGTGAGGTATTGGCCTGGGGCGCTGGCGGTCGTGGGTTCAAATCCCACTGGCCCCATTGTGATGTTAGTTCTCTAATTGGATTCACTAAGGATCCGTTATGGTAGGTGTTATGAACTAACTACGTTGACTGAACCTACGAAGATTGATTTATCATTTTATCGTAGTTATTCCTCACTGTGATGCCTATGCTTATGTGCCTTTGTAACTAATATCAGAGCAGGAATCATGATGACTGGAAATATTACCGCTGCGCTAAAATTAAAGAATGAGATTCCAATAGAAATGACGTAAAGAGATGGAATAATAGACAATCTAATGTACATTTTATTCTTAGTACTATTGTCGAGTTCTTTAGTTTGTAGATTTTTAGTCCTTCCTAAAAGGAACCATAATAGCATCAACATCATCGAATTGATAACTTGTAATAATGACAAAACTGCTACTCCTTGCCAACTTCTATATTGTAATTCTGCAACGGTAGTAATTGGAGTTATAAGTATCAAAACAAAAAAGGCTATTAGGATTAGTGTAATGGTCTCAGTTGGGTGCTTTAGGTAGTCAAAAAAATACATAGAAAAAACCCAGAAAACAGAAATCACCGCAAAACTACTTATGAGTCCGTGAAAGAAGAATAAAAAAAATCCTTCAAAGGCCTACACGCTAGGATACTTCAGTGAAGATACTAGCAAAGTCAGGAAAGAGAAAAAGACAGAGACAGGTTGGTGTACTATAACTACCAACAGCAACAGCAAAGAATGGAATTCTGAGAACCTGAAGTGAGAGGAAAAGAACTTGTTCCTATCCACAATGGAGTCATGGATTATTTCGACTGATATATTACCTGAATTAATTAATAAATCATCTACCATTGACATTGTCAAGGTAATCAGAAATTTTGGTATTTAATATATTATATTGTCGTTCACTAATTTTGCCTTGCGTCAATTTCTCGACAATGTCAATTCGGGCCTTGTCTAGAAGGCTCCTGTGTTTGTGTTTATCGTTCTGAGTATCGTCATGGATTTGTATAATTTTTCCCATACAATAACTGAGAACCTTCCTCTGTCTCACTCTACTGACATAGGCAGTTATAGCAGGAATTGACCAGCCTGCAACAGCGGGGACCATTATACTGATTAAAACTATATACAGTTGCTCCCAATAAGCCTTTGGTAATGTTACCTCAACAGGCACCTGAAAATTTGCAGTAACGTTACCATAATCAGAAGATTTGAATGCGGTACCCGATGCAGTACCTGATTGTAAGGGAAAACTAGCAGACCAAGAACGGAAAATATAGTCAGAATTAGGTTGGGCTTCACATGCTATCTTCGAACCCACTTCATATCTAATATAGCCTGTATCAGAAACTCTCGTTCCATTACAATTTATGTGTCCTGAATGAGAAGGATTAATATTATACGTTATTCCTGCTAGTAAACTTCTATCCTTTATCTCAGAGATTGTCCTAGAACCTAGATTTATCACGTAATTGATATGCGTTTTTGGATTATGATATACTGAAATAGGGAAGTTACCCACTGCAACATCGTCCAATACTCGATTAGTCACACCATCTATGACTGATACTGAATTAGAACCATAGTTTGTAACGTATATCAAGTTAGTATCGGGGTTTATAGCTATACTTGAAGGGTTAACTCCGACCTTGACAGTACTGCTTACATTATTAGTCGCACCATCTATGACTGATACAGAATCAGAATAATAGTTTGCAACGTATATTCTGTTAGTATCTGGGTTTATAGCTATATCAGAAGGATATTTTTGGACCGTTATGTTGGCGATAGTGAAGTTTTTGAATTCGCCTTGATTTGATAGTAAATAATCAATAACAGAAACTGTATCAGAACCTCTATTCGCTACGTATAATCTATTCGCAATTTCGTTAATAGCTAACCCACTAGGTTCAGTTCCGACAGAAATAGTGGGTAACAATAACTCGTTCTTGGTGGCATCTATAACTGAAATAGTATTAGATTGAAGATTGGCAACAAATACCAAACCGTTTGCTCCCTTTTCAGTCTTATCGACCAGTACGCTCACAGGTTGATTTCCAACGTTTATGTCCTTAATTACATCATCAGTTGAACCATCAATGACAGAAATCGTATTGGAACGGGAATTAGCAACATACACACTGTTTAAATCTGTATTTACGTCAAGAGATGAAGGAAACCGCCCCACCTTGATTTCAGAAGTTACTTTGTCAGTAGAACCGTCAATGACTGATACGGAATGAAAGCGCAAATTTGCGATGTACAACCGATCTGTAACTGGGTCGACAACAATATCAAACGGGTCGGAACCGAGTCTAAGCTTTGGATAATTGTATTTAATGGATGGCTGTTTTGTTAATCCTTGTATCTCTAAAGAATCAAGTATTCTATTTGCAACGGGTAAATAATTTCCGTACTGATCTAAACTTGCTGTAAAAATAAATGAATACGACTTTCCTCCGACAACAGTCCTTAGCTGCAAGGACTTGAACAATTTTTCTCCGTCACTATAGGTGTATACTATTTTATATCCAGGATTTCCAGCTAGGGTGATTGCACCAAAATCAAATAATCTAAAGTCTGCCTTAGTCTGTCTATGTGCTAATATGATTAGACTCTCTGATTCGTCAAGTGGCACATTTCCTGATGGCAAGATATTTATCGCTATGTTCTCTCGAAATGAATCATTGGCATTTTGATAAGGTGAATAAAATGTTATATTATTTTCGCTCGCAATTTTTTGCCAATCGACAGGATAGGATAATTTTAAGTTATGCGTTGGATTTTCATAGGCAAGCGAATTGTTGTTTCTTAAGGAACTTATCTGTGATGTATGTGCTGACTGAGCTTCAACCGTTCCTATTAGGTTGTCATTTACATAAAAAAGGAACACTGGTAATCGTATATACAAGATTGAATTAGCAAACCAATTGGAAAAGAATCCGGAAATCTCTATAGCAAGAGAGGTTTTTTCAACTTCTTTCTCACCCGTGAGAAACAACAAAAAAGGCTCCTCAGGCGTCGTGAAAAGCATTATTGACAAATTGGCCAATCCTATGATGAGGAGTACTATCGATAATAGAGTAGTAGACTTGGCAATCTTCATGTTAAGTGCCTCTAAATTCTATCTACCTACTTATTATCAGAGACTCAGCGATATTCTGCACATCTGGAAGATAAGTAAGATAGCTGTCCGGTTTAGCAATATATGTGATGTAATAGACTTTACCTCCATGTATGAAACCTGTCTCCATAATTTGAGTAGTTTTGTCGTTAGATGTGAAGACTATTTTATATGCTGGGTTGCCTGCAACGGTAGATTTAGTATCTGATTCTAGAACAGTAATCCCTCCAAAGTTATTTTGATAGGCATCAGTAGTAGACTTAAGATAGCCTTCAAGTGTTGAACCAAAAGCAGTTTGGTCGTCAATTCCTATTTCAACCCTTTCATCTGTTCCAGATGAAGGAGAAATATGAGCAATTTCAATCAGACCGTCTTTAGGATTACTGTCAGTCCCATCAATTTGCCAGTCAGAAGGATAATTGGTACTTATACCGTGAGGTGTATTCTTAAATGTCTTTGTATGCGAGTCAGATGCTGGCGTGTAATTCGGTGCAGAACCAGATGATGCCTCTGCCGTTGTGCTTGGCGTGTGATCCGGTTCAGGAGTAGATTCTGGTATTGTATCGGGTATGGAATCGGGTATGGAATCGGGTATGGCACCGGGTTCGGGTATGGAATCGGGTATGGAATCCGGCTCTGATACACCCTCATCGCATTCATCTCCAACATCACAATCCTCATCATTGGAACCATTTTCGTCATCTTCATCATCTTCATCATCTTCATCGTTGGAACTGTCATCTTCATCATTGGAACTGTCATCTTCATCATTGGAACTGTCATCTTCATCATCTTCATCATTGGAACTGTCATCTTCATCATCTCCATACACTTTTAGTTGAGTATAACCGATAGGAGAGTTAGTTATAGTTAATCCAATTAACATGATTCCTAATGCGGCCAGTAACCATAACATTGTTTTTGGTTCTATCTTGTGGATGGCAGCTTCAATAAATCCCTGGTATTTCGTGATATCCCGTTTATGGTTGACCAATGATTTTATATCCAAAAGCTGACATAAATATAATTATTGGAAGTATTGCTTAAAAATAAGCTATTTTGATGATAAATAATAACATTTGTTTAAAAAAAATATAATAATAACTCCAAAGACGAAACCTCGTCTACAGGATTTTAATATCCGAGACAACACAGATTTCAGAATAATTCTAGTATTATCAACTTTTGCTGTTTATTCTCTTTAAGTTATATGTATGGAGTGGTATTTTTTAGATTATTAGCCCATAAGAGTAATCTGAAGAAAAGAGCAAGTGATTATAGAAACTGGGTCCATACGTCGCCACTAAGTGCTGAATTCACGAAATATGTAAAGCTTCAAAGCTTAGCCGCCCTTTACTGTGATCCACTTTTAGGACTGGGTGCGTTAAATAAAAAAGATATAGGATGGGTCTAAGAAACGTGTCAAATTTGAATTACAAACCACTGGCCCCATAATATTCAAATTTTTCTCTTAATATCTTATCCTATTATTAGTATTATCCTATTATTAGTATCAATAGGCTTATTAGATGAACTTTTCATTTTAATCTTAATTAGTTACTAATTTATGCAAATAATAAAATAGAGTGCATTATGTTCGCGCAAAGAAATGAGTATTACCTCATTTAGATGCCTTCAAGTAGTATCTGGAGATTCCAATCTACCTACTGATTCTCAGATAATTAGCTATATTCTGAACATCTGGAAGATAAGAGAGATAACTCTCCGGCTTAGCAGTATATGTGTTGTAATATACTTTATCTCCGACTATGAAACATGTCACCATAATCTGAGTTGTTCCTTCGTTAGGTGTGAAAACTATCCTATATGCTGGCCTGCCTGCAACAGTGGAGTTAGTATCCGATTGCAAAACAATAATCCCTCCAAAGTTATTTTAATGGATATTGGTAGTAAATTGAAGATAGCCTTCTTGTGTTAGATCAAAAGTAGTTTGATCGTCAATTCCAATTTCAACCTTCTCGTCAGTACGGAATGAGGGATAAATTTGAACGACTTCAATCAAGCCATAATTAGGCCACTGTCAGTCGCATCGATTCTCCAGTCGGAAGGATAAACGGCACTTAAGCAGTAACGTGTATTCGTATATATCTTTAGATTAGAGGTACTGATCTATGGTTCTTCGGTTCTAGCCGTGTGGGACCCGAGTCCAAAGAGGCATCGCGTTGTTTTGTCTTATCTGGATGTTCGGATCATGATCCCCGCATCTGCAGCCATCATCTCCGCCAGCTCCGCCATCTCATCCATCTTCTCCTTCTCCATATCCTCCTCCACGTTCTTCGTGCTCATCACCTTCCTTATCTTCTTGAACATAATTTTATATCCAAAAAATGGTATTAAAATAATTGTCATAAGCAATGTTTAGAAATATAGCTCTTTTATGATAAATAAACAACCTTTATGATAAATAAACAACCTTTATGATAAATAAACAACATTTCTTTAAAATAATTCAAAATGTGGCAGTTTTAAATAATAATACCATCTCCAAGAATTTTATATATTCTGGCGTAGCCAAATGTCAGAATCATTCTAGTAATAGCAAATTCTTGTCGTCGTATTTTTTACAGTTCATTAGTTCGATAAGGATGATCCGAAGAAAAGCATTTAATTTTAGTAATCGAATTAGTATTACAATTTGAGTTTTAAAGTCATATAATACGAAAAGCTTCAATACTTAGTAGGCCCGTACTACTTGGGCATCTAAATTTAGCACAAATATTGGGAATAATCTCTCCAAGCTGTTCCAATAAAATCTTATTAGGATGCGTCTAAAAATCTTTTCAAATTTGATTCACAAACTATTAACCCTATTGTTTTTGGTTTCTTATACTTGAATTTCCCAATATATCTAGCAAGAGCCCAATAGTGTAAAATGTAAGTGAGACTAATTACTATAGTTCAAAGATTCACACTATTCTAGATCATACTACCAACGAATAAATAAATCAATTTGTCAATTATATGAACAATTAATGGATCTTCCGTACACCGTCAATAATGAATTAAAAGTAGTGATCTCCTTTGCAAAGTATCTTTGTCCTAATACTGCTTCTATGGCATTAATGGAAAAGAAAAAAATGTGTATTATTTGATACCAAATTAAGGAACTCTGAAAAAGATCTTGTCTAAATATGTTAATAAGCCTCGATATTGATATGGCTTAGCTAAAACATACCGAAATGAATATGTACGAGCTACTTGCATTTGAATTGTTCAGAATGGTGGATAGAAATGAGATTAGATATAGTGAGTTTGTAAGATGTTTTGAACTATTTCTTGACCGATACAAATTCATAAATGATTAGATATGACAGAAATCTTTCCTCTGAAAAGAGACTTTAACTCACTTTCCATTTTAGATCTACTTGAAGCTCGTGAACAGTATCATGTCCATCTTACTAATAAGGAGAATGTTGTAGCGACTGCCATTGGACGGTACAGGGTACGAAATACTCCAGATAAAGACACACCCAGGATGGCGAGCGACATTAGATATATCCAAGAGAGCGAGCCAAAGACTTTGCAGAATACTTCGATAGTAAAATGGTCTTGGCCATGTATTCTTATTTTTGTAAATCAGTGGTTGACTATTGATCAAATGAAGGATCGGCCCGACGCCGCTGTACCGCGTTTTCTGTACTTGGCCGACGGAAGGATGGTTCCAACATGCGTACTACTTGTAACAAAGAAGCAAGAGGCACCGCCCCCATTAACCAGACTGAATTTTCCCAACGAGCTTGTTGGAGGAGGCTTTCCTATTGTGACTGATGTTCAAGGACAACAACATATCTCTTCTATAGGTTGCTTGGTAACCGATGGTGACTCCACATACGCGCTGACCAATAAACATGTTACCGGGGAAGTGATTAATGGTGGTACTCCTCGAGATGTTTTTACTTTCGTCAACGGTAAACGTCTGAAAATTGGTAATACACATTATAAACAATTAGGCAAGAAGCCCTTTACAGACGTATACAAAATTTGGTCAGGAAGTCGTTCCTATTCCACACTTGATGCAGGTCTGATTCATATCGAAGACATTAGTTACTGGACAGCGCAAGTCTATGGTATTGGTGAAATTGGGGACATTGTAGATCTACATACTGGTAACATTTCATTAGATCTTATAGGTGTTCCTGTTCATGCGTTTGGTTGTGCGTCAGGTGAAATGGTTGGTGAAATTCAGGCATTATTCTATCGGTACAAATCCGTAGGTGGATTTGATTACGTCAGTGATCTTCTTATCGGTCCACGTGAAAATGCGCCGCCTCTTAAGACACAACCAGGGGATTCTGGAACAATTTGGTTCTATAGTCAAACCCGTTCAGTTGGAAATCGATATAACATGAAAGAGTCAGTAAACGTTTTGCGTCCTCTTGCCTTGCAGTGGGGTGGACACAAATTCATCGACAGCTCAGGAATAGAAGGTGAGTCGAGCTATGCATTAGCAACTTTCTTGAGTACAATTTGCCATCAACTAGACGTTGACATACTCCCTAGTTGGAATATAGGTTTAAGTCAGTATTGGGGTAAGCTAGGACACTACAAAATTGCTGCAAAAGCGTCAGAATTGATTTCGAATCTCAAACTTAAACTACTTATGAAGAACAATCTTGATGCAATATCTTTCGATGATAAGAGCTTAACGAACGGAGAACTCAGAAGAATCGACTCAGATCAGTTTGTACCTCTTGCAGATGTGCCGGATTTAGTATGGAGAACTTCAAGGAAGAAGGATGAGGCAAATCATTATGCTAATATGGATGAGGAGGGGAAAGGAGATTTTCAGCGAAAAACTTTGTTTCAGCTTACAAAGAACCCAAAAAATGTAAGCATTCCCGTTTGGAATCGATTCCACGATAGTATCAATACAAATTTCAAGAGAGGCGCACTTCCTTTCAGAGTCGGTCAGATATATAAGGAGATGGTCAAATTTCTTCGGCGAAGTGATATAACTAGCTTTTTGTGTGCAGCCGGAATACTTGCGCATTATGTTGGAGATGCCTGCCAACCATTCCATGCGTCCTATTTGCACCATGGCCGAAATAAAGAAGAGGCGAGGGTTCATTCTTATTATGAGACGCAAATGTTAGATCGATTCTCCACAGAAGTGATGGTAGGTGTTAATGCAAAGCTGAAGAGATCATCTAAACCAGTTTTTAAAGTGAGGGGTGGTCTGCAAGCGGCAATCTCTGTGATTAATCTTATGAGAAGTACCGCAAAAAAGTTGCCTCCACTTGATATAATTACAGCTTATAATGACTCAGATGAGAATGGTCATCGTATGAAAGATTTTTTTGATATGGTGGGCGATAACACCATTTCATGCATAGCTGACGGATGTCTTCAAGTAGCATCGATATGGCAGAGTGCTTGGCACGAGGGTAACGGTAACAAGGTCTCGAATATTAAACTTGGACGTATCGATAGGGATGATTTAAAGAATCTCTACGACGACAAGCAATTTTTGGAATCCTTCAGACTGCAAGACCCAGAGTTTCTGGCTGCCCTGTGAATAAGCAGACGAATGGGAATTTTGTAAAATTTGTTTAGTTTTAAAATATATAATGTGTTCTCAAGGAAGAGAATAATCGTAAGAGACTCACAAGAATACTAATAATCATAGGACACTTTGATATGTAGTCTGTATTCTTTGGACAAATTACGTCACAATTGACACCTCTGATTAATTTGGGACATAGAGATCCAGAAAGCTTCAGACAGCATTATTTTTGCACCTAGTTGACGCACGAATTCTTGCTATTTATCAATTTTTATTTAGTAACATGATGTTACCCTCAGTATGTACTTGTATAAAGCAATAATTGGGGTCCGATATATGTTAAAATTATTTAGATTAACATGCGCTACAGGCTCCACCGCTTGGCTCCATATGCAAAATATTTCACCAGCATCTTTTGATCTGAAATAATTGATTTTCTATTCTCATTCCTAATTTATTCGTGTCTACTCTAAGGAAAAGACAAGATGATCGAAGCCACCTAGCTATCCAACGTGCCGTTTCCCTATTTAGTATAATACTTTGACTATTTAACTAAAGCTCATTCGGCTGCTGTTTTTATTAGAATTATGACTTGACTTGTGTAAGCATCGAATTATTACGAGATGGAACAAAAATTGCTTTTGTTATAAATTCTAGTAGGATTGGGACCACGTATAGATAGGTAAATTCGTAACGATTTATGCTAATTAAGAAATTCCTATTGTTAAGACTATTGGATTGTCATGATTAACAACATTAGATGAAGACAACGCCGTGCGTAAGATATTTGAATGAGTAGCACTATATTAATAAAGGATGATTGAGTGATAATGCATATTACTTAGTGCAGTAACAAGTATCCCTACATGATTTGTATTCCGTATAATGGCATTTATATTGGTCATTCTACTTTGTGTTGGTATTCGTGAATATTGAAGGATGAGGCTAGATTTAACAATCGTATAATATTTGTACCTATCAAAATATTGGTAGTTATCTTCCAAGGTGTACAATCCTTATAACATAACTAAGAATTTAAGTAAGTTTCTCTATCTCTGATTAATATGAGATGCAGGCTGTTCTTTACGAGTTTTCATAAGGTAAATAGAGTGAATATGGAGGAGGAAAAATAGTAATGACTCAATTTAGAAAAAATAATAGATCTTATCTCAGCAGTATGGTCCACAACATTCTTTCTGGCCAATTGGTATTCCGTCCTGCTCCCCCAGGAGATATGGGTCCAAATGGAAAGCCAGGTTTGATTCTCCCAAAAAGGGAACAAAAAATAGATGTTACTAATGAAGAGGTCGGAACAATAAAGAAATGTATTGCAAATGGACTTCCTTCATCAAATATGGTGACAACAGCTACAGAGGATCTGAACGACGCAGTAGAATTTGTTGATGTTCTTAAGGAGACAACCAAACATCGTCCTAAGAAACTTAGCTGGACTAAACAACTTGAAAGAGAACATCAGTTGGATGAACTTGCATTGATGGCAATGAGAATAATTGACAGGTCGCTAAAGCCGTTACTTAAAGTAGAACCTCTAGAAGAAATACACTTCTCATACAGCAATAACGCCAAGTTTTCCCTTGCAATCGCTTGGCTGGCTCTGGTGGAGCGTGGTTTGTTCCCACTACCTCCACTTGGATACAAACGTTTTGAAGAGCGCGAGAGTAATCCGTGTGGCGCAATGCATTTTGTAAGTGCAAGCGATGTTGATGATGGATACTTTTATACCATCGGAATTGCCTTATCGCCAGAGGCACAAGCCCTTGAAACAATGGATGGAAGCTTTGGCCTAGATGGTGAGTTAATAGTACCAGGACAAGCCGTTTCTCCGATCCCACCATTTCTGTCTATGGCTACTCGCCTTTTCGCTGCTTCAATACCTACTAGCTCAAATATTTCAGAAGAAGTTCATTCTATTCCGATGAGAAACTTTCCTCATCCAAGTCACGTTCTGGACTTTGAGCCCCGTAGAGGGGGAGCACACTATCAAACCTGTAGACCTACAAATCTTGACGAGGCGGTAACGGATTTGAAAATACAGCTTAATCGCTACCAAAGCACACAAGGTGCCTCTAGAGAGAATGGAGATTATCAGAATGGATTACCTAAAGTTGGAGCTGTCTTTGATGTAACAGGATTGAGCAAAGGCGAAATCGTCTATTGGATAAAAGGGATTCTTGATGATGTAGAGTTAAATCAGAATAAAAGGCTTATAGCCTTATATCTTAATGTTGAGCAAACTCCTTCAGGCAGAGTCGGAACAATCAATTCGGTTGTAGATATTGCGGCAGATTTTGGACTAAAATACGTAGCGGTAACTGACGAAGTTGAAGATCCAATGCTTCCTGACCTTCTTGAATATTTGACTCCTAACGAATTAAATGACGTGGCGGATCACTCTGATACTAGAGGGGTTATCGTCGTTGACGGTCGACCAATCGACCCTGTTTATACCGCATCTACCGCTGCACAGCGCATTCAGTCAGTATATAGTACTCTATCTGTGGATATCCTAAAAATGGGAATGTGGCTATGCCTGGACGCTATGAACGCCAGGAGGGTGTGGACAAATATTCTCAGCAATCCTCACATTCCTAGAAAGATGCTGTTGATGCCGATAGGAATAGTAGAACCTTGGAATGCGTTTGTAGATAACAGAAATCCGGATAAAACATCTAGGCCAATATCCGACCCATTTAGAAAAATACAGTTTATGATTGAGGAAGCAAAACTCTTAAAGATGCCGTCCCTGCTGACTGACACGCGCCATAAGGAGAAGTGGGTTCTCTTGGGGATGAAGAGTCCGAGTGATGAAGCGCATGCGCGAGAACGATTCATTAGAGACCAGCGGAATGGTACGATTCTAGGAAGAACCAATGATAGTGTAATACCGCTCTTAACATGGGAAGAATTTATGGAGTGTGAGCGATTGGCAAGAAAAGAAGGCATACTCCTTGGGCAAGCAGGTTCTATCGAAGGGGAACAAGTATTCAAAATAATCAGTGAGACTACATACGACGCTGCTAAAGAAGGTAAGAACCCTGCCACGGCCATATGGACGGCTGAAACTGAACGGGTGTTGCGAACAGGAGCAATTATTGCAAGTGACCTTCATCAAGAAAGAAGTGCTGCTGTTTCACCATTTTTAGCCATTATAAACCGAGGTAACGAGTCACACGCTAAATTAGATGGCTGGCTGCGTTTTCTAGCAGAATTGAATAAGCGTAATAGAAATGATGGAAAATTGAAAATCGATTTGGATAATGAACGTAAGAATCTTTCTGGTTTACTCAATTCACTATTGGAAAATCAGATTGTTTGGAAAAAGTCAGGGCGTGCTTCGGATTTAAGTAAGTATCAAAAAACATGGGAAAATTATAGACGAGAATATGTGAAATATCACTTTCTGATTAAGGATAATTTCAGAAAAGTTCGTGATCTTGTTTCATCTGAGTGGAACTTGATGGAAACTCCTAAATAAAAAAGAATGAGTTTATTGTGTTATGCCTCATGAAAACCTGTTAAAATCCACTCGGGTCTATCTTTCGGGGCCCATGGACTTTGTAGCTTCAAGGGAAACTGAGAAAGAATCCGGCTGGAGAAATCGTGTCGGGGATTTCCTTAGAAAGCTTGGGGTTACTGTGCTCGATCCTTGGTTTAAGCCGGAAGTGAGAGGATTACATGAATATGGTCGCGAGGGAATTGATACTACTAATATCCGTGACAAATGGACTTTTAAGCAGGGACGGGTTGGCGCCGAAATCAGGGCTAGGATCTCTGGAAAGTTTTGGGAGACTATGCATATTGATCTTCGTATGGTCGACACTAGCGACTTTATAATTGCGTACTGTCCGACAAATGTATATAGTGTGGGGACTGTTCATGAGATTGTGATGTGCCGGCAACAGAGAAAGCCTGTACTGTTTGTCAGTCCTCCGACATCATTGCCGTCATTACAACTATTGAGAGAGCACATCAAGGCTGACTCTCATGGTATGAAGCTTTTGGAGGACTTCCTTATAGAATCTGCCATTAAGGAAAATACTAGAGGAGTACCGAGCTTATGGTACATGCCCCTAGTTGGAGGTGAGCATTTCTTTGATGGATTTGGGTTCAAGCAGTATATTGATGAATTTCATTGGGAACGGAGCTCTACGGACGATCTTGAAGATGCTTATGTTCCCGAGAATCCACTACTTCCATATCTTGAAAAGCTCAATACGCAACTACCGCAGAAATGGGATAACAGGAGAAAACAGTTTGTCCGTAACGATGATTGGCTTATCTGGGATTTTGAACCAATGACATCTGGAGGCGCGACGCTTAGAGAGGTCTTTGACTAGGTGAAAGCGAGAGATGACAAAGTATCAACAGTGTACAAAGACATGAGTAATAATAATACAGCGGGGAGAGTCAAACCACTGAGCCAAGAAGCTAGGATACCATGTTCACTCCCTCTTGCCGATGCTGACCTCAAGGCCGGGAATGCAAACTGGACTAAAGGACTTCAATCTATGAGTGATTGGATCTGGAGTGGCAACCTCAACCCTAATCCGGCTCCGAATCATCTTGCACGTTTCCTGCTTTGGATACCGGGAACTTACGAACAACAGTTGAATTTTTCCACCACGCTTATCTTTGATGAACCTTCGTTTAAGAATGGAATTCAAATTTCTGGCATGCTAGATCGCATTACCCGAGAACTTGTGATTAGCCTAATTGCTCAAAAGAGGCATTGTTGGTATTCGATGAACCACCATGCTGTTCTTGGTAGGCTAACAGCGAATAAGCATCACCTGTCGGATGAAGAATTTATTCAGAAATGGGTCAATCTGACAGAGTTCGACAAACATCAAGAGGTGTACAGCAGGCTTGAACTTGCAGTCCTCTTTTTCGCAGAGGCGTTTTGTACAAATCCCAAAAAGTATACAGAAAGTCAGTATAGAGAGCTCAGAGCAGCACTTGCAGAGGACAATAGTCGCCGTTATCCGTCAGAAGGTCGATGGCTTGAACAATTGAAAGCTGCTCGTATAGTACATGCTAAAGCTATGTTAGATAGTAAGAGTCCCGATAGTATTGAAAAAATTGCACGAGAGGCAGCGGAAGCAGTCCAGACAAATATCCCACTTGAGACTAACGAACGGAAAGTTAACGGACAAATTGTAGAGCTCGCATACTTGTGTCTTCAGTTTGTAGCGCTGACAGATGTTTTTACAAGTTTGAACGTTCCTGATGAGGATAATTTTGCAGACATAATGGTCGGTGTCGTCCCATCCACTGTGATTAAGCGTCTCAATGAACTTAATTCGTTGGGGCCGGAGGGGATGGAAGACATAGTCCCTCCACCTGTGAAACTCCCAATTAGTGATATCCTAAGTGGAAAAATAATTGTCGAGCCGTGTGTTCCTAGGGATAGTCGAATCTCCCTGGTACCATACGAGAAAAGTCCTGACATTGACAAGGGCATCACTATTGGCGGCGTACAAACGGGAGTGTATGGTTGGTCTGAAGGAGTTCATTTCCCAACCAACTTGGTATATTGCTTACTTCACCACCCAGAGCTTGCCCGTTACGAACCTCCCTATTCCCTACCTTTATTGTTTAACGAAGATGAATGGCGTAACGGAGTCAATACTTCTGGTTTCGTGACCCGCCGTCTCAAAGAGATATTAATCCAAAGAATATTTCGAGTTCTACGTAGCCGCTATGGCATCGAGCACCATCTTGTGAATATGTACTATGCGTTTCTAGATGAGTATGGGATAGATCGATCACTTAGAGCGTTGAGAAAGCGTCAATACAAAAACACTCGAAAGAAAGTACTCGAGAAGGTTGACAAATTGTGTATTTGGCTAGATGACTATGAAAATGCTCCGCAAGGTACCCTTACGAACCTTGAAAAAGCTGCCCTGAGATGGACTGATTTAATAATTAAGAGCCCGCATTACTCTTACAAGGTAGAAGAGAACCTCAGGAGGGAACTCGATGAGCAAAATCATCGCGAGATTGCTTCCGGCACTCGCCGTCTCGATATGTCTGGGGATATTTCTGACGCCGATGCCATGATTAGACTTGTCAATTTCCAGATTGCAGAACTCGCAATGATGATTGGTCATATGGATGGACTAGGACGTTCCGTTACCATTCTTCATATCCCTGCAGAGGGTCCTGTCCAGCCAATAGAAGGAAGTGAAGGGCCCACAGGAAGTATTGTGCCAAAACTTGATAAACATGGACAGGTTAGATTTACAGGATATTTTAACAACAGACCGGGATTGTTAGAGATACAAAAACAGATCGGCATTTCTGAAAGTGTACTAACAGCTAACGAATTGTTGCTGAATCCCATAATTAGTAAGAAAGTTCAAGAGCGGCTTGACAGAGGAGTAAAGTCTATACACATACCAAGCAGTGTGACTTATAAGACAGCTGAATTCTGAGCATAGAATGAGCATTTCACCCCTACAGTATTTAGTCTCATATACAGTAATCGAAGTCACCAGATACTTTTTTTTAGATGTTAAACTGAAAAATTTGCTTTATTTATATACTGGTCTACTATGTGGTAAATCATATATTGATTATCCAATCTTTCTACCAAAAAGCGTAAGGCTAATTCATCCTAGAATAGGCCTTGGTGCTACAAAAGGGATTTGCGTGACTACAATCGTTACTAGGTGGATATGGATTGCCTGAGGCCATTGCAATATGTAATAATGAAGTTGCTTTCTTAGCGTGGAGGTATGAGTCAAAGATTGAGAATTGCTTGGGTTTTGGTATATATAGGATAAACCTAAATGATAGACAAGCAGATCCTATAATACTTCCTGCCTGGGTGGGCTTTAGAGGCGAGGACAATAGAAGATGGGCTGCACGTCGCACGACAGAATGGCCAATACAAAAATTTTCATGGCGAGACTTGACGATTAAGAATTTGACCGGAATAGCAGTTAATGGTTTATTTGAGTATCGGATAGTACCGATGGTAGGGGCACCAGGTAACCTCCGTGAAAGAAATGACTTAGAGGTTAGGACGAATCCAGTACTCTTGACGTACGATTTTGGTGGCGCAAAAGTTTTTTTTAACAGGGGAATAATTTCAAAACAAGGGCTGGTACGAAAAATTACAGAACCTGGGGGTACACCAAATTATGGTGAATTGGCAAGGAGAATAAGGATCAAGGATGATCCTCTACGAATGTCATTAGCTGGCGATATGATCGACGCTATGAAAAGCTTGTTTCTGCGTGCTAGGAACGAAGGAGGGCGCTGTTACTGCGCGTTGTATGAATTGAACGATGACGAACTTGAGCAAATGTTGATAGATCCTACTTCAGTGAGCATTATATTGGCTAACGCCAATGGCACTACATACGACGAGACTAATAAGAGATCTCGTGCTTTACTTCGTAGATCTGGTGTTGATATAGTTGATAGAATGCTCAAGTCAAATCATATAGGTCATAACAAGTTCATCGTGTATGTTGATAGAAGTAACATTCCTCGGACGGTCCTTACCGGTAGTACTAATTGGACCTCGACTGGATTATGCACCCAGACTAACAACACAATAATTTTAGAATCAAGGGAACTTGCAACATATTACTATGATTATTGGCAGAGCCTTAGGCGAGATCAGTCCCAGGAGCCCGCACTTCGCCAAAGAAATGCTCAAGGCAATCGCACTATACCAATTGATAATCAAGGGGCTAACGTTAAGTTATGGTTTTCCCCCAACACCAAGCTTCGTACTAGACCGAAAGCTGGTATGATTGAGAGTAAGTTGGTTGATATATGCTCCGAACGTGGAATGCCTTCTGACTTAAGGGAAGTTTGTAAAATTATTGCCAGTGCGCAGCAAGGAATTCTCTTTCTTGCTTTCCAACTGGGAAGGCCTAGCATTTTAGACATGATAGGCTATGCAAGAGATACGAAACCTCACCTCTTCATTCGGGGAGCTGTTACTGATCCCGATTCTGTGGGGGAATATGAAACGCATTTATGGCATCGATCCGATGGTCCCATAGATTTTGTGCATCCTGATAATGATATAATACATGCCGCTGCTGTTAGGGATAACTATTCTTTTTGGATAAAAGAGCTGCTTAAACTTCCTGGTGCACACGCTATCATTCATGACAAAGTTGTCGTGACTGATCCATTCTCACCTAGATGTACGGTCATAACTGGCAGTCACAATTTGGGTTATAAGGCCTCTTATTCTAATGATGAAAATATGGTGATAATTAGCGGTAATATGGGACTGTCGGCAGCCTATGCGACACATATTATGGATGTTTATGATCATTATCGTTGGAGATTTAAGATGCAAAATGAACAAGAAAGGACTTGGGATTCTCTTTATCGAGATGATAGCTGGCAAGATAAGTATTACAGTCAAACTAGTTCTTACAGAAATGACATGGATTTCTGGTTTAATCGATAAATATGTGCCAAGTTCCTACAGATTTCTTTGCACCTGAGAGAGATTAGCAATATGTAGAGAAGTATTGGCAAGGGTGGTCAATTTTTATTCATGTTTTATTACGATTAAATTAATTGTTAACACGTATTAAATGATAATAGCTACATTTATGAACAAAAACACCGAATAGTAATAATTGCCGAATATTAGATTAGCCACATTCAATTGTAACAATCTTTTTCAAAGATTCAAGTTCGGAAGTGGGGTCGATCAAAGCCAAATTATTAATGAGGGGTGGCTAGCAAATACGTTGGACGCGCAACTGTTTAATGAAACTGAGAAGGCCTTAACAGCTGCAGCCATTATGGAAACCAAGGCTGACATAATCGCCCTACAGGAGGTGGAGAGCATGAATACATTAAGGTTATTTAGGGATAGGTATCTTGGTGGACGTCAGAATTTCCCACACGGAATACTCATATCTGGTAATGATCCAAGGCTGATCAATGTAGCCGTATTAAGTAAATATCCTATAGGATCCATAGAAACACATGTTGATGAATGGGATGAGGAATTTCAACGTCCGTTATTTAAACGCGATTGTCTTGAGTGTGATATAGTTATTAGCAGTGGTAACAAGATAAGGATTTTTGTAAATCATTTTAAGTCCATGTACGATAAAGATGACCCCTGTAACGGAAGGAGCAAGTCAATGAAAGAAAGATCACGTCAAGCACATCGGGTAAAAGAGATAGTATTAGAAAGATTTCCAGCAGGAGGCGACATGTACGCAATTCTCGGAGACTTTAATGACTACTTGGAGACAGACACTCAAGGAATTTCTGCTATAAAAGATCTTGTTGGATGGGATAAAGTTGTTAACGTTATGGATCGGTTATCAATGGAAGAGCGTTGGACAATTTACTTCGAAGGAAACGAGCAATGTGGACAGGCCGCTACATACAAGCAGCTGGATTTTATACTTCTTTCAAAGACTTTGGCAGAAAACAATCAGTCAGCAGTACCAACAATCATACGTAAAGGTGTTCAAAGAGCCGCAACACTATACAGAGGTCCAAGGTTTGAAGCAATAGGAAATGTTACACCAAGAGCTTCTGATCATTGCCCGGTTGTGATTGAACTAAAAATTTAGATCATAGGTGTATTTTTGTAGTTCATGTCGGCTGCATATAAGAATTATCAAGAAATGTTCTCCTTATGAAGATTGAATGAAAAAGCTAACCGGTACTACTAAACAGAGGATTGTAGGGGACCCGTAATTTCTATTATTTGATTTAGTAACGAAAAACTTAATGCATCTTTGTCGAGACCAAGTATTTCATACAGAAGATTTTCTTACCAACCCTAGAGGATAATCGCTTGGCAGGACATTTTGAATTGTAGACCTCGAAACATTTTCTAGGCATCATGCTACAAGTAATGGAGAAGGACTAGGAATCCACTCGGACTAACTAACTGCAAAGGTAGTCATCGGTATTCCTAATATGTTAGTGGGAAAATCAGAGTAAAGATAATTTTAATTCAGATGCAATATGCTTATAGTTTAGTCAAGATCAAGAAATGTTTAATATAAGACTCTTCGCTACTAGTCGCTAGAATCAATTACTAGAACCAATCCAATTTTACTAGGGAAATCAACAGGCCAGGACCTACCGTTTTCGTAGTTTCATGAATTTCAGTCCGTGTTACGGCCACTAATCTTACCTTATTGCTTTCGACACTTAACATCTTCTGATCTGATAAATTATCTTCTGTTTATCCTCAGGATGCTTTCCACTCTCAATTTTGCCGAGCCTTAAATCAATAAAGATTTTTATTTGTGCAAAATTCATTAGTATTAGTATTATTGGATTATGGTGATAAACTTTATGAAAAATTTGAAGTTCAGTGGTTCTCATTTACTGGATATTTTCTTAAAGATACCAAGCTTTGGAAACCCTGGCACTGGAGTAATTGTAACATATCGTTTGAAAAAGTTTCAGATGATACTATTCGATTTATGGTAAGACGTAAAAAAGGAATTTCGTTATCTTCCAAAACAAAATTGCGCTGGGATGCAAAACAAAAATCCACATTATCAGAAAAAAATAATTATAACAATTACACGCTTCATTACGTTATACATTTTGACGTACAAATCTCTGCGTTACCTAAAATGATAAAGGAAGAGAAAATTGAGGAACAATTATATGATAAAAAAGAATATGGAGATAAAAAAGATTCTTGGGTTCTTAATCTTGACACTCATCATAAAATATGGACATGGAAAGAGAATGAAAAAGACACAATAAATATTATGATAAGGATACTCGAATCTATTAATAAAAAGGTAAACAATCAGTATATTTCTCCTATCGGTGTTGATAAAAGAGATAACAAAATAAATACGGATATTCAACCAGTAGTATATCCAGTAGTATATCATCCTACTAGAGATTTAAGTGGACGTAACTATATTCAAGAAATCCATTTAAATAGATCAAATATGGATAATAAAATTCTAGTAACAATAGTCTATAATGATGAACGATTACGTGAGCATGCATGGTTAGATTACATATATAGAATAATTAGAAAATTAAGACATGGACGAACTTTTGATGTAGAATCTTTTAGTATTGTACTCGATAAAAATGGATATCCAAGAAAATTTGATTTTCCCGATATATATAGCGGACATGACAGTAAATTAGAGAAAGATAATATTCATTGCCACAAATGTGATATCGATATTCGACACTATTTTAATCAAGAGATAACTCGACCCATCCTGTTCATTAATACTTCAAATCATGCTATGGCAGAAATGGATAACAATTATAATAAGTGGAAGATAGAATATAGGTTATGGGATGAACAATGTCCGATCTATATCGGTACAAATACTAGATGTGAAGTTGAGAAGTATTTATCCAAACACGGTATAGAACCTTTATTTCATAAATGTAATGATTCGAAAATTTTTTCGTGTGATGAACAGAAATAATTAATATATCTAGCGAAGTTATTTCCTACAAAAGGATATCTTTTGTGAGAACAGTGACAAATAAGGAAATTTTACAAATCAATCACAAGTTTATGTCATCCACTGAAAATAAACATCATTATTGATTTACTGTTGAAATGAAATACATATTTGACAAATTATGAAATGGAATCAGGTTTAGGGAGTGGCTACACTTTGGTTACGATGACAAATTCTTATCTGTTAAGGTTAGAGAAGATCCGAAACTTATATCCCTCATGGAGACAGAATTGCTGGCACCACGGGACCAAGGAAGTATGATTCTTTGACTACATTGACATATGTTGCTTGTGTTACCAAACGAATTTTATTAGGAACATCAATAATCGATATGTTCTTTCAAAACCCTGTGCTGTTGGGAAAAAATTTGCTACACTTGATATTCTCTCAGACGGAAGGACGATTACTGGATTGGAGATAGGTTGGTCAAAAGATGAATACGAGGTGTCTGGCGTTCCTTACAAGGATAAAGGGAGAAGAGATGATGGGAACCAATATTGTTAACAGTGCGCATCCAAAAAGGATGGAATTTTTCTGGGAGCATTTCGATACAGTTGTTTGAACCAAGGCAATAATAGAATATCTTTTATAGTACTTTATTAAAACTATATTTGTTACCAATAGTTGAATCTAACAAATAAAATATTAATACCCACTTGGACGAGAAGGCGAATTCTAATTGTAATTGCAATAGCCCTTTTGTACGGAACATGGTTCAACATTCTTGATTCCGCTGGTTACTGTCTAAATCAAGAAGAATTGCAAAAGAGTTGCGATGTAAAGTGTAAAGTTCTTTCTATTGGAGAAATACTTGGAGGAGATCAGTTCTATCAACCATGGAATGTTATTGGACACTTAATTCCAGGATTGTTCTTAGTTTGGTGGACGCCCAAGAAAATAGAATTGTTTGTGGCTGGAGCTTTAATTTCTTCAGTAGTAATGGACTCGCCACTTTGGGGTGTCATAAGGGAAGAAGGGCATAACTTGCCTTTGTGGTATATTGTTGAGACTGAGCAAAATTTTGTTAATACTTGTGACATTGGTAAGTGGATTCAATTCTATTACAATCCAGGCGGTTCTTACGGGGTTTGGAACATTTCTAGCGGTTTTCCTAGTGCAGCGATGATATTTTGGAGCTTAGTGGCAAGATCGCTTATTGCAGGTCTATTAATATGGTGGCAGGCAAAACAAGAAAAAGAAGGGAAGGATTTTTCATTGCCAAAGTTAGTCTTAAGGATTGGAAAAAGACGTTAGCACTTTATCACTATGAGCGTTAGAAGAACTTTATCATTTTGAGGAATTTATAATTGATTAACGAAGGATATGTAGGTAACATAAATTTATGTTCAAAATAGTAGAATACTTTCGTCTTAATTAGAGCACTTGATGCTTTCATGTGATAGAAAAATAATTTATAGTAGATTTACCTTCCTAACATATGATTAAATATCTAATTAAAGGAAAAATAACTGACGCTAGCGGCAAAGCGATAAATAATTTAAATCTTCAGGCAATGGACAGTGACCAAGAATGGTTCGAAGATCATAATGATGATCTATTAGGCTCATCAAAGACCGGTACAGATGGTTCATTTGAAATGACATTTGACGATTCTACCTTCACCGATAGCTGGGTAGAACAGAAACCTGAAATATACATGATAGTGAGAAATGAAAATGGACAAATAGTTCATAGAACAGAGAGAGTTAAAATCGAATCTTATGATAAGACGAACGGAACTATTAGTATTCCAATAAATATTACTCTAGATTCGATAGAAAAGATGTCTGATCAAACAAGTACGGATCTCTATTGGAATAATGAGAGGATTTTATCTGCATTTTCGTCTGTAGGCGACACTATCACATTAAACAATAGTGATTTTCAGAGGAATTTCGGACTCTTGATTAGTTCTATCAATGCGTGGTTGATCTATACCAATGAAGTTATTTGGAAAAAAATTGGCTATGATGGTCCACAAGTTCCAAGGTATCCGCTCCGCTCACAGCATACTCATAAACTTTCTTGGGAGCAATGAAAATGACAAATTGTATTTACGGAACCGAAATTTTTGAAAAGCGTAGAGAATGTTACAAGATAATCAACACCGATGTAACCTGTAACGTAGACGTATGCGTCATTGGTTCTGGAGCAGCCGGTGCAATATTAGGAGCAAAACTTGCACAGTCTGGGAAGTCCGTAGTCGTCTTGGAAAAGGGTCCATATTATGATGGTGAATCTATGAATCAAAGAGAAGCAGACATGATTCCACTGCTATGGAAGAACGCTGGTGCAAACTTTACTTCTAACTTGAGAATAGCCATAGCGCAGGGATCGTGTTTAGGCGGTTCAACGGTAATAAATGATGCAGTTTGTTTTAGAATCCCGAACCTTGTTATTGAACAATGGCAGAAAATGGGTGTTACAATTTCAGAGGCTGAATGGGACAAGGCCAACGATGAAGTTTCAAAGCGTATCAATGTACAGGAAGTTACAGAAGAAGAGTTGAATATTAATGCTAAAAAACTGAGAGAGGCATGCAAAAAATTTCTTAATGATGGTAACCCAATTGTTCATTCTAACAATCACAGAAACTGTGGACCGTCTCTATCAGACAACTCACTTAAATCATGTGTAAAGTGTGGTTTTTGCCACCTAGGGTGTCATTATGATACTAAACAAAGTATGCTCGTAACCTATATTCATGACGCGTTAAATGACGATAAAGCTGATTATAACGCCTATTGCAATTGCCGAGTTGATTCGATAACACACGAAAACGGCATAGCTACAGGTGTCAATGGAACATTCATCGATTCTAAAGGGTCCGAAGCATATAGAATTAGGGCAAATGCTAAGGTAGTAATAGTATCAGCTGGTGCCATTGCATCCTCGAACCTATTACAAAAATCTGTCATAGGTGGAGAAAAGACCGGCAAGGGACTCGCACTTCACCCGGCGCCATTTGTAATGGGTCTGTTTGAGGAAGAAATTTTTGGTAACAGAGGAATACCAATGTCATATACGTGCCATGAATTTGGTGTAACTAATGGAGTAGAAAAAGGAGGATTTTTGATTGAAAGCATATTTTTACCTGTTTTTCAAATGGCCCTTGCTATACCTACTCTGGGATCTGATCATAATAGAATGATGCAAAACTATAATCGATATACTATGGCTGGAATTTTGTCCAGAGATGAGTCTGTAGGTAAAGTTGTGATCTCTTTTAGTGGTAATCCAAAAGTAGTTTACAATCTATCAGATCAGACCATAGAAGATATGAGGAGGGGTATGGGAATCTTGGCAAAGATGTGGTTTAGCATCGGAGCTAAATCAGTGATTACATCACATAGAGATGTGCCTGAAATAGGGACTAAAGCTGACATTCCGAAATTAAAAGATGCAGTACGAGAGAATCCAGATAATCTTATGCTTGGTTCTGCACATCCACAGGGAGGAAATAGAATGGGCAATAATGAAAAAGAATGTGTGGTGGATTCCGATTGCAAGGTATTTGGATTCGACAATTTGTACGTTTGTGATGCAAGCGTTTTTCCTACGGCGCTTGGAGTTAATCCTCAATTAACTGTCATGGCACTGGCAGCAATAGCGGCGGACAAGATTATTAAAAAGTGGAAGGATAGGGATATCCTGGAAAATTATGGAACTACATGCCATCTAACACAACCAAGATTTTGTAAAACAGAACAGCTATCTGAAAAATTTGCAGTAGTAGAACACAAAGAGAATCTTTTCAGGTCACTAGCTAACTCGGATGACGAAAAAATAATAATTGGTAAGAATTGGAAATTTGATCCAAAAGGTCTCAAAATTTATAACAATTTGTATTGGAAGGGATTCTACGGGAGAGATAATGATCTAATGACAAATGCCCTACGATATTTTGGTGGATTTTATAAAAGGTTTAGACAAGTTGATAATGGCAGAATGGAAGGGACAACCCATCCATTTGAGACTCAACTAGTAAATGCAAAAAACATTGCAACTGAAAAATATGTTCCCGGATATGGTAAAGTAATACATTTAGAATATACAGAATTTCCGTATTCGACTGCGTATGATTTGTTGAAGATCGTCGATGAGAATACTATTATTGGAAAAGCATTTTTGGGCCCTTTTGCTAAGGGAAGGGAGCTATTTAGTTTTAGCATGTCAAGAGTATATGATGTAAATTTCCTTACTGAGGAAGACTTACTTACATTGTTTCATAGTGATCAGTTGAGCCATAAACCAAGCGAAAAGGAACTAGTTGGAACTTGGGAAGGGATGCTAGTTTCTGATTCATCCCTTTCACCAAGATCTCAGATATTTTATTTTAATTATGAAGATGGAGAAATTGATATGAGATATTCATTTGCAAATATGTTAACAGGTAGATCAGACGTTCTTACTGAAGGAAGTGTTTTGCGGTTGGATGATCCGACTCCCTTTCATGATGAAATTAGAATGGTAACTCCTGAGTTCGCTGTAGGTGTATGGATGAGCGAGTGGTCCTCTAAGGATACTTTACAACCCTTTATAGATGACTTGCGGCGATATTTTCCAATTAAAATTTCAGATAGCGACATCTTTGAAACTAAGATATCATTTTTAGATCGTCTGCGTTTTCGTGGAATTCGATTACCCAAGGAATTCGGCTCAAGTTTCTTACATGTCGAGGAGAACCAACAGCATGAAACAAGAGTAGGTTTGTTGTATGCAATAAAAAGGATGTCATAGATGTATTTTAGTATCTGGATGGAGTAACCTACGGCTTTTGGTCTAGATTCACCTGTTATTTAGAAAACTGCTCCTGCTACTCATTTTGTAAGATACTGCGGAAAAGGATATAAATAAACAGTGGGATTATGTGTTTCCATTTCAACCATTCCCATGAACCCACTCTTATTCCAGAACAAATCATTGTATAAGCTATTGGTTTTATTCTTCTGTCTGGGTATTTTACAAGCTCTAATATTTCGTCTAATGTGGGAATACGATCATCAGACAGGACCTTTTTTAGAGTTCCTTATTTTGGTATCAAATAATAGACATTTTTTTCTTTTATATTAATTTTATAGAAAGAGGTGTTGGGACGAAGATACTTAAGGAATTCACTAATTTTAATTTATTATTGACGCTGTACGGAAGATCAGCATAGGCTACCAGAACTTCCTATTAATGTTGACAATTACCATCTGACCGATTAAAAACAATTAAAATTCGTGTTAATTATGACCCTTTTTTTTGCCCCTGAGTGTTATCGCGACGTCTTAACGCTATTCGTTGACACGAGGAGGTTCTCAAGTATCATTGATTCAAGGCCAATTATGGATATGAAGGTAATGATTAGTTCATTAAATTCCGAGAATTTAGGCTCTAGAGATGGTTATTTTGAATTATTTTATAGAAAGGTTGTTCATTTATCATAAAAGAGCTATATTTCTAAACATTGCTTGTAATAATTATATAAATATCACTTTTTGGATATAAAATTATGCTCAAGAAGATGAGGAAGATCGTCAAGAAGATGAGGAAGACCAAAAACATGAAGAAGGAGGAGAGGTGGAACAAGGATGAGAAGGAAGAGATAGCGGAGATGATGATGTACGATATGATGATGACGAGATGAAGGACAACAGAAAGCCAAGACTGTCAGAATGACCTCTACTCAGGCTTAGTCATGTATCAAAGGAGATTATAGCCAATAAGAATAGAAATTTAAGATGAAGTTGTCATCACGTGATTATTGTGTTTTGAGCACTTTTGCCGGGTCCCTTACTTTTTGGTTTTGTATTAGGACCTTTACAGTTTGCCTATTCAAAGATCGGATTAAAGTATTTTCGAACATCTTTTCACCTTTCTGCCCAGCTCTCCGAATTAACAATTACCTTGCCGTACGTAACTGTTATATGACGCAACTGATTACGAAAAGTTTCGTGACCAAAGTGTCCATAATAGTTAAATTCTCTATCGTCTCCATTATTTTCACAATATTATTTATACTTTTTACCTCTTCTAATAACAACATAGAGTTCGATTCAAATTTGATGCCTCTTAACCATGCTGACGGTAGTCAAGCAAAGGATCCTCATACAATCATAGAAAAGAAAGTGTTACCAGATGACAAGATTATACAGTATACCTTGCAAAAGATAAATCAAGATAGATCCGATCTGGGGTTACCTTCTCTTAAACTTAGTAAAAATAAGGCTGCCCAGATACATGCAGAAGAATTATTTCAGGCAAAATATGCACAGCCTACACACCTTTCAAGGAATGGAATGAAGCCATATATGTTATACTCCGTTTATGGCGGTACAAATTACATGGAACAAAATGTCGCAATTAGTGGATACGATAACGACGAACTTAAAAAATGCAATGAACTACGCTGTCATAAGATAGAGCCATACGAACAGATATCAAAAGCCGAATGGAGTATGCTTCATAATGATACTATATGCTGTAATGATAATCACAGAAGAAATATACTAGATAGACATCATACTCATGTCAGTATTGGAATTGTCTACAGTGATTACTATTTTGTCTTGGTAGAAAATTTTGAGAACAACTATCTTATGCTAGATCAGCAAATAACCCGAGACAACAAGAACGTTCAAGTTGTGGGCAGAATTGAACCTTCTAATAGCACTTACAGTATCGATAGGATCGGAATTTATTATGACCCATTGCCAACTAGAATGTTTTGGGAAGAAAATAAGTCCGGAAATTCATATAATCTAGGAGACCTTGTGGCAATTGTGGCTAAACCTTCACCAATATTTCACCTTTATGAGGAGCCTGCTAACTATAAGATAATAGAAGCGAAGAGGTGGTACAATGATAACAAAATGATGGACATAAGATTTGATCTCTCGTCTGTAATGTCAAGACAAGGAGTATACACAGTTGTTACATACCTGAAGGATAATAAGCTAAATAGTTTTCCTGCAGGATCTTATTCTATCTTCATATAGCTAACACTAAGATATCGTCTAGCCTAAAACCTTTAATGACAATCTAGATTGTGGTATGATCGATTTCTACGAGGTAGGATGAAGACACAAAAAACATAGAATCAAATTTTCAGATGGGTCCCTTGTTAACCTTAGTATTAAGAGATAAATCCCTGATTTCAATTAATTGGTTACGACAAAGTTTTATGCATGAAGGTATACTAACACTGGGTATACCCACTAAATCGACTTGCACATTTGCAATTGATATAGTTACTAGTCCAACAAACCTATCCACATTTAGTAGACAGGGACTTTCCTTCCGGTTAAATCTAGCATTTTCCAACTTACCACCTACTTTAATATCAAATGTGATTTTGACTTTTCCACATTCAAGTAAATCTACCTTCTTTACATATTCTACATAAAACTTCCAGGAATAAGCAAATTCAAAATCTTCAAGTACTTTTTCACCATTGTGAATTCGAATCTTTGTTGTTATGCTGTCTGTAAGATAGCCTTCAAGGTGTGAAACCATTAGACCCAATAACTTTTCTTGTGCGCCATTTATTATCATAGTCGGTATAGCCTTTCGATTATTCTTTGCTTTTTCATACCAGTGTGAAACCAATCTTACCTGTTCAATATTATTTATTGAACCAGCATTATCCTGGAGTACTGTGTTGAGAAGATTTCCAAATCCATCTCTCAGCACTTCATCATTAAAATTTTCAGCAATCATTAGTATGCCTCACCTCCTCTAATTTCAATGGTAACGACAGGAGGCTTGATCTCAGTGTGATGACTCTTGATCTTGTAGAATACTGTGGCTCCAGCGCCAATTATCGCTATCATGATTATTGCTAACATCTCGGGCGAAAGTGATGGAGCAGCCGGCAACACTGGGCCGAGCGGAGCTAAAATCTTAGTGAAAGGAGAGGAAGGGGATGTTCCGTTAGAAGAGGCAATTTTACCACTTCCCGGGGGGTCGATTGGTAGTTGCTTCACAGGGGGTTTGGGGTCGGTCTCAGGTTTGGGATCAGGTTTGGGATCAGGTTTGGGATCAGGTTTGGGATCAGGTTTGGGATCAGGTTTGGGATCAGGTTTGGGATCAGGTTTGGGATCAGGTTTGGGATCAGGTTTGGGATCAGGTTTGGGATCAGGTGTGGGATCAGGTGTGGGATCAGGTGTGGGATCAGGTGTGGGATCAGGTTTGGGATCAGGTGTGGGATCAGGTGTGGGGTCGATCACAGGGTCATTCACACAAGGGCCAACATCGTCCGGGTCATTCACACAAGGACCAACATCGTCCGGGTCATTCACACAAGGACCAACATCGTCCGGGTCATTCACACAAGGACCAACATCGTCCGGATCTTTGATCACACCGGGGACTTTACCGTGGTCCGGGTCTTTGATCACACCAGGGTCTTTGATCACACCAGGGTCTTTGATCACACCAGGGTCTTTGATCACACCAGGGTCTTTGATCACACCAGGGTCTTTGA
>Ga0209879_1000007_pt1 | contig 27255 bp, 13 predicted proteins | sample GWRWN3_20_30_FD_187240 | JGI IMG/M metagenome (GOLD analysis project Ga0209879, IMG submission 187240) | Riverbed sediment microbial communities from areas with no vegetation in Columbia River, Washington, USA - GW-RW N3_20_30 (SPAdes)... | ecosystem: Environmental > Aquatic > Freshwater > River...
TCCGGCAAAGTGACTTTGGATATTGTATGAAGCTTTAGTGTTGGGTGCCTTGAGTCCAGTTGCACTATATTGTCCTATAGCATCCGTTATCTTGTCACTTATAACTATGGGGGGAGTTGCTGTGAAAGAGATTATCTTTCCGCTTAATGCAGAAGAGGGAACATTGGTAATATCAGTCAGCATTCCAGTCACACTATATGTTGCGCCCGCTTTCAACCTGCTCGGACTAATAGATATTGACAGAGATGTATCATGTTTCAGTGTGTCATATGTTGCGGATGCCATAGATTTGTCATAGCCGGCATCACCTGCAAAATGAGCTTGAACTGTCCAGCCAGTTGCAACAGTTTGCGGCGCAGCTCCTGTAGAAGTGAAGGTACCGTTAGAAGCAGTTACTGCTGACTGTAAGTTCTCAGCGCCTGTACCATCAAAGCTGATGGTTTTTCCCCCTATTCCGACATTGCCACCTACGTTGTCGGTCAATTTTCCTGCTACAGTAATTGTTTTGCTCCAAGGTACGTTCGAGATGGGATCTATGGTGAGAGTCGCGGATCTGGGTTCTGATATTAAGATAGAGACGACACCCACATTGCTACTATCTACAATACCATCATTTGCTTTAAAGGTAAAGCTGTCAGATCCTACATGGTCAAGATTTGGATTGTAGGTGAGGTTAGGAGCAGTACCTGATAGGGTCCCATTTGTTGGCTGGGTTACTACTGTATATGTCAGAGGGTCATTATTAGGATCTGTAGCATTAAGGGTAATGGCTTGCTGTGTGTTCTTATTGACAGTTATTGCCTGGTTATTTGCAACTGGGGGCTCATTAGTTGGTCCTTGTACAGTTATACTTATGGTGGCTATGTTACTATCAGTAGTTCCATCATTTGCTTTAAAGGTAAAGCTGTCAGATCCTACATGGTCAAGATTTGGATTGTAGGTGAGGTTAGGAGCAGTACCTGATAGGGTCCCATTTGTTGGCTGGGTTACTACTGTATATGTCAGAGGGTCATTATTAGGATCTGTAGCGGTAAGGGCTATATCAATAGCAGCATTTTTGTTTGTAGAAACAGTCTGGTTCAGAGTCTGAGGTGGATTGTTAAGTTGTGGATTATCATTAACAGTAACACTTACAGAGTCTAGTGGCGATGACGAGGCTAGACTGGCATCTGTCACATTAAGGGAAAATATTAGTATATCCCCAGACGAACTCACATTAGGTGCCGTGAATGTGGCATTGGCCATATTGGCTCCAATTAGAGTAACGTTGTGAGCACCTGCAGTCTGTATCCACAAGTATGATAAAGGCAAGTCTCCATCAGGGTCATTACTTGCACTACCATCTAGTGTGACTGTAGTGCTCTCATTTACTGATTGGTCGGGACCGGCATTCGCTATCGGAGCTTGATTGGCATCCTTGATGGTCACAGCAACAGTATCAGAATTAGTTACGCCGCCATTGTCAGTTACTGTTAGATTGAATTTCAATAATGTATCATTTGAAACAATAGGTGCATCAAAACTAACTGCAGCAGTATTCGTACTATTTAGTACTACAGCTGATCCTTCCGTTTGGGCCCACAAGTATGAGGTTATGGTACCATCAGAATCCGAGCTACCGCTCCCATCAAGTACTACGTCCATTGTGCCCTCTTCGACAATTTTGTCAGATCCTGCATTTGCTACTGGCGGCAAATTACCAGCCTTTGTGATACTGAAACTGTCTAATACATCATTGTTACCATTTCTATAGAACTTCCCTTGTAACGTATTTCCGTTATTGGTACTTTGGATATCTAGCGGACCAAAAAAATCGTCCTGCTGGCTTGATGTAAATGCTGCTTTTCCAGACAAAGCGTGGAAGTTGACTCCACCAGTGCCAACTATAGCATAGATCGCCCCACCCCCTTCAGTGTACGTGTTTGGATTATTGTCAGTTATTGTGGGACTAGCTGGATTGCCTGGATTGTATGTTAATTTGTACGTTCGTTGGTAATTGTGAACATGGCCCTGCAACACAAGGTCTACTCCATATTGAGCAAACATGGGGCCAAATCCATTTCTAATATTAGTGTTTTCAGATCCAGTGTTGGAACACGATGAGCTACCACAAGTATTGGGTGATGTATACATTGGTTTATGAAGATAAACAATTATCCATTTTATGTTTGGATTAGTCGAAGCTGATTGCAAATCGTTCTGGACAAAACTTCTTTGAGCCGAACCAGATGCATAACTGTTCCTGTCTGTGTCAATAACAAGGATATGAACATCACCATGGTTATAGGAGAAATACGTCTGAGATTGGCTAAAATGACTCATATATCCACTGAATCCTTCGGAATCATCGTCTTCGTGATTACCTATTGCAATCTTAGTCTTGCCAGTAAGACCAGAGCCATCTATCTTTGTAAAGAAACAACTGCCGGTGGATGCATATGAATAATCACCTAGTCCAAAAACCCGTTCGGGACCCTTTCCATTCATATTGGCTAATGTAGCATCGGTGTTTGATGTGCATCCCCAATCTCCTGCGGCGCCAAAATTAAAATCTGAAACCGCTGCTGAAACAAATTGACTCAAATTAAGTTGCAAGTTCTGAGAAAATGAATAAAATGTTAGCAATACTAGTGTAACATATAAAAAGTAATGGTAAATGCTTATGCAATGGAAACAAGGCCCTGACGACTCAATCTGACCCAAGCCAATATGACACCCGCATAGCGATTATCAGATAAGCATGTATATAACTTTCATGGTAATTTTGATGCAAATTCGAATCCTCTGATAGCCATACAAGAACATTAATTTCTGAATGGACCTGAAGGGACTAAATGTGTTTACAATATGAATCCTTTATAGTAATTTCTTGATAGATCAGAAGGGATGCGTGACGATATCGGTGCTAAAAGAGGATTTCTTAAGTTGTTATACAATAAGGTAAGCTTTAAGTCTTTCTCTTTCCAAAGTCCTTTTGCTTGAGTTCTTCCAAAACTTCGTGGACAATTTGCTTTACATTCTCTTCAGAATAACTTTCTTGTGTTGTTTCTAGATTCTGATAACGTTTTTCTGTCAATTTGAAGTTGTTTATAAGTTCTTTTTCCATTTGTGCAATTCCAATTGTCCTTAATAGGTTCAACTGTGCCACTACACTTTTGCGGAAATCTCTACGCAACTCTCCATCTTGGGATAGATTTACAGCTGAAGTGAAGATTCCGACGAGTAACAAGAATGCTCCTAGTGGGATAAACGCTTCTGTTATAAGACCGTACGGAGGGAAGACCTTATAATTGAGTGGTGTTATCTCGATAGAGCTGAAAAGTATAGTCATCCCAATGCAGGAAATTAATAGAGATTTTCTCACACTATCCTTTGGAACTACAGTAGAAGCTATCAAGAAAGATAAACTGAATAGAAAGGCACCAACTTGTTTTGTAGCACTAAAAAGGATTGTATACATCACACTTACAGCGATTGGGGAATCGAGCACAAACGGAGACAACAAATTTCCGAAATAAGTATGAAAAGGGAAAATGAAATAAATCAATGGTATTATGGTAAGAGCATAATACCTAATTTTGCCAAGCCTGTATTTGTATTGGTTTAGCAAAGCCATAGTAGCTACCCATATAACTAAAAATGACAGGATGAAAGTGACATTATAGACGGTAGATAATAATTCTTCAGCAGGTATTGAATAGAATGATATTACATATGTAGAAATACGATATGGTCTTATTTCAATTGCGTTAGAACGCAAAAGAATTTTTTCATAATAGGTAAGAGAAACTACTATGTTCGCAGATACTAGAGAAAATGTTATTATGTACAAAAGGATTATGTAATTTCTTCTGGATTTGAACCATTTGGCTAGAATGAAGACTAAAGGAATTGCAAATACTAATGCTGAAACATGACTAATATAGGTAACAACCTGTAATAGCAGAATATGATATTTATTAAACGTAATAATTTGAAATATGGTTACAGAGATAAGACCAATAGTTAGGATTTGAGTACCAAAAATAATGTAATGAAAATTTTTCAAGTTTTTGGGGAGTTTATAGGTCGATTTTGAGGTGATGGTCTTAACACAGTTTACCAATAATATGCCGCTAAAGGCAAAAACTACGGAAAACGCAATGAAAATTACAACATTGACCGCAGAAGAAGTTCTGACTCCGCTAAAAGAATAGAATTCAACAATAGTAGAATCAATAATAATAATACTTGCGATAACCAATATGAAAAAGAATGAAATTTTTTTATTTAAATCAAAGGTAAAGCAACCAACCATTTTTTTCGTTAGCTGATGAAGTTTGCTAGAAACAGGCAATTATATACTGGAAAATATTACGCAACTAATATAAGTTTACGAAAATGTTAAGTCAAACCCTACTTGTATAATTCATATGAAAAAGTTTCAGGTTCAGGAGAACATTAGGAAACAAAGTCTTTTTAGAATTATGTTGGGTTTGCTGTTTCTTGCTTCGTTTTTATTAATTTATTTTGGAATTATTACTGCATATGGCGCTGAGGTATTTTCAAAGGACGAAAAACCCTTTGGCATACCATACGACGAATGGCCAGGAAAGTATTGGAATTGGATGATTTCACTAACGCCAGAACAATCCGAGCCACCAAACGGTAGCTGTCTAATTAATAAATCGAACTCAATGGTTATGCTTCTTGACCCTGCAATTGCAGGTAAACATGAATTGGAGTGTGATATTTCTTCAAAGGATGGTATTATGATTGCCTCGTGGAATGGATTTTTCGAAAATAATAACAAGGATGAGGTGCCAGACAATACTCCCGCTGGACAACTCTCTAAAATGGCAAAAGAACAACTAGATTTGGGTGCGGTAACGTCGGACGTCAAGGTTGATGGTAAAAGTGTAGCTAAACTTGATGAGATAACTTCTATGTCCCCCAATAATATTTTAAATACCAAGATAAACACCATGGACAACTTTACTGAAATTTACGCAAAACCATTCAATGTCACGATACCAGAAAATACTTATGCGGCTGATCAGGTCACTGGAACATGGCCTGCCGGAGCGCACGGCTGGTTTACCTTTCTGAAACCGTTACCACCAGGGGACCACAAGGTCTCATATACGCTCTCTGTTCAGGGCTTGGGTGCAGATAATGTTGCATCAGAAAATACATATACATTCCACGTAAAAATGAGTCAAACAGGTAATACCACAATGAATATTCCATCTAACGACACTATACTAAATTCTAATATCACAAACAAATCTAGTCTTAACAATACGTTGCCAGAACAATTACCTCCTGAAGCTATCAATGGAAGTAAAGCGGGTCAAATTTGACACAATTTTTGGACCCGTTATGGGCCCTATTTTTAGACTGAGTTCGTTAAATTTAATTACTGACTACTAACATTTCATTGATTAAATTTTAAACCTTTAAGACATTAAGAAGTACGTAAAATATGGATACTTTTGATTGTATAAGGACAAAGCTGGATATAAGACAGTTCGGTACCAAAGATGTACCGCAGGAAATAAAATTAAAAGTCCTCGAAGCTGCTAGAATGACAGGGACTGGTCTAAATACACAACACTGGCGGTTTATACTAGTCGAGAATAAGGATAACATAAAGAACCTTGCAGAAGACAGTACGAGTGGAAGTTGGGTTGCAAATTGTAATTTCGCGATAATTATTTTAACGAATCCAAAATATGCTTTTCATTTGATTGATGCAGGACGAGTGCTACAGAACATGCAGTTAGCCGGATGGAATTATGGAGTAGGTTCAGGCATCTTTACAGGAATAGAGCAAGATAAACTGCGCAAGGACTTTGGAATCCCACAGCAATTGAATGTGAGTGCCATCATAGGATTTGGATATCCACAAAGAAGGTGGACAGGTAATGGGAAGAACCGATTACCTCTTCATGAATTGGTTTATAATGAAAAATATGGTATTTCGAATAGAGCTTGTGGGAGTTAACTAATTTCTACCGGATTAGATAGGGTGCACAATAAACAGTCACTATTTTAGGGACATGTTTTAATCCTGGTAATATCTTTATTGGAAATGCGTCCTTTAACAATGTTACAGTAAACTGATGCCCATGGAGAGAAATATTGCGATTGTAACAGGAGGAAACCGTGGAATTGGATATGAAATATGCAAAGAACTAGCCCGGCTAGGCTGCCGTGTTGTTCTTACATGTCGAAATGAGGCAGATGGTCGACGTGCTGTCGCTAAACTAGATTCTGGTGATAATATCGTATTCCACAGACTTGACGTAACTAATAGTAAAGATATTGCAAGTCTTAGGGATTGGATTGTTAAAACTTACGGAAGACTTGATATCTTGATAAACAATGCGGGAGTTTACCTTGATGAAGGAATAAGCGTGTTTGACTTGGACGAGAAGACAATGCGACATACCTTAGAAGTTAACTTCTATGGGGCATTTCATATGTGCCAAGCTTTTGTTCCTTTAATGAGGAAAAATGGCTATGGTGGGATAGTAAACATCTCATCTGGATATGGAGCAATGAGTGAAATGGGTGGAAACGTCGCCGCTTATAGAATATCCAAGACAGCACTAAATGCCCTTACGTTAATCGCCGCTCACGAATTAAGAGATTGCAACATTAAAGTTAATGCAGTATGTCCGGGGTGGGTGAGTACTGACATGGGTGGAAATATGGCGCCAGTAAGTCCCGAGGCTGCAGCCAAAGATATTGTTCAGTTTGCTTTGCTTGATGGCACTAGTCCTAATGGAGGATTCTTTAGATACAAAAAACCCATTCAATGGTAATGGGATTACTACCTATTTACTAGCATAATCAAGTAATGTCTTCTGTCTAGTCTTCTTCTTGTTGTAAGTATCTTTTTCATGACTCGAGAGCTCTAATTCAGCAATATTCTCTAATTCCTTTTGCATTCCCCATTCAACAGGACGAAGACCTCTCATCACTCTAAACATATTGGCAGTCGCAGCTCCAAATCCAGCGTAATGATTATTGGCCGCAACAATACCAGCATTCACGCCCTTCTCGTTTTCTTCAGTTGCCATAAATTTATCCGACCAATATTCCATTTCCTGTTCCCTATTCTTTTGTATCTTTCCAAAGTCGTTTTCCTTAATACTTCTATCTCCAATCAACCTGAGATACACAAAGTCAGATGTTACTATCGGTGGAGATTGTATTTTATCCAGTTGATTCCAAACCATGCAAATATTATTGTTTGAAAAGAAATTGTAAGCTAGATCTGAAAACCATGATGGATGTCTTACTTCAATTGCATATCTAAAATTATCATCAAAGTAGAAATCACTCCCTTTTAGGGCCTCCATTCCTTCTGTGATTTTTACGTACGGTGGAAATTGTATTAATAGCGCAAGTAACTTATCCTTCAGAGGTTTCATAGCATCATAAAATAATGATAGTTCTTTTTCTACGTTTTTGAATTTTTTATCATGTGTTATTACTTTAGGAAATTTGGCAGTAAATCTAAAATCTTTAGGTGTTTTTCTTGCCCAGTTTTTAACCATAAATTGATTTGGAATTCTATAAAATGTAGAGTCAACTTCTACATAGTTGAATACCTGAGAATAATATGATAACCACAGCTTATTTTCTACAGAGGACGGATAGAATGTGCCCTGCCAGGAACTGTAGCTCCAACCCGAGGATCCAATGTAAAGCTGCAAGACCTTAATTTTCGTCAGCGTCCAATAAATTGATTCGCAGCTTGCAACCAAGTTATACTGGCACAGCACAGCATTGAGATAAATTTAGCCCTCCCCCTCCGAAAGTAGCTCCTTGATTAAAAAGAGTTTGATGCCCTAGAGCTAAGCTCCATGTCAAAGCTCATTGAAGAAAAGCTAGACACAGCTGTGCCGAGTCAACATAAGCCTTTGATGCTAAAAACAGCTTATGACTACCTTAATCGACTCTTATTTACAGTCAACGGTACTTCTCAAAAAACTATGGAATTACTGTCTAGTGATGCCGTAATCATTCTAGGAAGCTCCGGATTGACAAACATCATGTTGACAAAATTGGCAGTTCATTGTTTGATGCCAAAAAAGTACGGAGGCTTTAGAAATTCAAAAATATTCATTCTCGATGCAGGAAATTGCACAGACCTGTACCAATTTGTTGATTTTATGAAACAATATGGTCTGAACACCAAAAAGAATTTGAAAAAAATAATGATATCAAGAGTATTTACTGTGTACCAGCTTACGCATTTTTTAAAATATGAACTTTTCAAAACAATATCTGAACATAAAATTAACATAGTAATCATTCCGGACTTGTTGGAAATGTTTCTTCAGGACCCGGAGGTGAATGTTGATGAAGTAAGGTTCTTGGTAACTGAAATTGCTCAGATTCTCAAAGAGTTGTCTATTAAAAGCAAAGTGTTGTTAATTATTTCGCTTTCTGTTAATGACAATGACAAACCATCTGCTTCCATTCTTAAACTAGGAAACACAATACTCGAAATTTTTAACAAGCGAATTGAAATTGACAAGAACAAAACCAACGATAAATTTAGAATACTCATACAGGAAAAACAAGGAGGAGACTACGTTACTGTGAAAAAGTGCCTGTCGCTGAGTGCTGAAGACCTACTGACAGTTACAGGACGATAATGAAATGGGCAGAACAATTCCATCTTTCAGGTTAGCGTGTATGGCTGAAGAATTGAAATGGCGTAAATTTCGCTCCAAGCTTGGTAAGGATGATAGAAAAAAATTTGATGGCATGTTTGCGAGTTCGCGTCTCTACAATAGTGCTTGTGCAAATTCAGCAAGACCAATAGTTTTACACTGTGTTATAATGTCAATTATACTTGGCCACTTCAAGCAGATAACCGCATTAATGAATGAAAATAAGAATAATAATCTGGTAAATAACAGCTATTAGGAGCTTAGGTGAAAAATTGGCATTGTTTCCAAACGAAGATACGTTAACTCAAGAAATTGAATCATGGAGAGGATTTGCCGATGCCCTGCGGGAAGAAGACAGAGAACTATTTTTGAAGATGCTAGAGCAGTGTTACCAATATATAGATTCAATCAACTCAAAGGGAGACTATTATTCTACGGAATCTCTGCTAATGGGTCTAGTTTTTGTGCAGCATAAGATAATTAGTTGGCTAATAAACAATAAGAATTTCAATCAACAAGACTTGCGATGAGCCAGGACAAATAGGGAACTAATTCATGCTATCTGGATATTTATTCGATGCATATGCCACAAACGACAATATGGTCTTTTGGATAAAACAAGAAAGTGGAAATGTAATTAGAGTACAAGATAAATGGTCACATCCCATTTATGTAGCAGCAGATGACAAATCTCTATTTAAAGAAATTTTGAATGATGAATCCATTTGTAGTTTAATATCGAGCTCCCAAGTTTTGCCAAAATATGAAAAGCTCACTGATTCCAAAGAATTGTTGGTACTGCGATTAAGACTAAAAGATTCAAACAAAGCTGTAAAAGTTGCTGCACAAATAGAAAGAAAATTTAGATTTGGACAGGTTAGATTGTATAACGTCGACGTACTTCCGGCTCAGGCATATTTCTATGAGCATGAGATATTCCCACTGGCATACTGTCAAATCGATGCTGGCAATTCTTTGAATTGGACCGTCAAAGATGAGGTTTGGTCGACCGATTATCAACTCCCACAATTTGTGAACGTACACCTTAGAGTATATCCAAAAATTCATGAAGGTAAAATACCAAGCCATACTGATAGAATAGACCGTATTGAAATTCAGAAATATTTGACAGATGAGGTTATCGAGATAAAGGAGGAATCTGAAACGGAAGTTATTGGCGGTCTTGTACATGAAATAGAAAATATAAACCCAGATTTTGTGCTAACGGATGACGGAGACTCTTTCACCTTTCCATATTTGATTGAAAGGGCACACAGTAACAATATACAACTGGCTTTAGGCAGAGACTTAGGTGCTCTAGCAAAGCCAACAAAAGAAGGTACATCATACTTTTCATACGGCAAAATATTTTTCAAACCCTCTACAGTAAAGTTAGCGGGAAGGATACATATTGACACTGATAACTCATTTATTATGGCAGAATCAGGACTACAAGGTTTGTATGAGTTGGCAAGAATCTGTAGAATGCCGCTTCATATGGCCTCTAGGGCAAGTATTGGGAAATGCATGAGCAGCTTACAATTCTACCATGCCGACAGAAAGAACGTTCTTATACCATGGAAACCAACTTTGGCTGAACATATCAAAACCTTAGAAGAGTTGCTAATAGCAGACCGTGGAGGAATGATTCTGGAGCCCAGGATAGGAGTTCATGAAAAGGTAGCAGAGCTAGACTTTGTTTCTCTTTATCCGTCGATAATGGAGAAAATGAATATATCAGCAGAAACAGTCTTCTGTGAATGTTGTCCTGATTCAAAGCTAAAGGTTCCTGAGCTACAGAACTATTACAGGTGTGAAAAAAGAAAAGGGCTTGTGCCGACAGCACTAGAGATTTTGCTCACCAAAAGAAAAATATACAAAAGGCTCAGAAATTTGGTCACTGACAATAAACTGAAGCAAGTTTATGACTCGAGACAAACCGCCCTCAAGTGGGTTCTGGTAACAAGTTTTGGGTACCTTGGTTTTAATAATGCAAAATTTGGCAGAATTGATGCCCACATCTCTGTTTGCGCTTTTGACAGAGAAATTTTGATAACCACAATGAGAATAGCAGAGCGACAGGGGTTCAGTATATTACATGCTATAGTGGACTCTATTTGGGTTCAGAAGAAGGGACCACAAAAAGTAGCCAAGCAAGACGATTATGAGACCCTTAAAAAAGTTATAGAAAGCGACACGGGATTTGATATATCATTTGAAGGTGTATATAAATGGATTGCATTTGTTCCTTCAAAAAGTAATGATATTGTAGGAGTTCCAAACAGATATTTTGGTGTATTTGAGGATGGGACACTGAAGCTGAGAGGAATTGAGGCAAGGAGGCACGATACTCCAATTTTTTTCTCCAATTATCAGCAATTAATTTTGAATATATTAGCAGAAGCCGATACTGTTAATCAAGTTAAAGTAATGTTTCCAAAAATAAAATACATATTTGAAAATCATTTGAAGGCGCTTAAAGAAAGGAGAGTTTCTCTCAATGAGTTGGTATTCACTAAAAGAACTTCAAAAAATTATGATGAGTATGAAGACAGAGATACTGTAGAAAATAATGCAATATCCAACCTAAGTGGAGAAGGGAAGCCATTACGGGCAGGAGAGATTTTAAAGTACGTAATAACCGACTATTATCGAAGACATTCTAAGAAAAGAAGTATTCCTATAGAACTAGCAAATTCAAAAACCAGATATGATGTTAAAAGATATTGTGAAATATTAGAAGAAGTCACTAATACAGTAACAGAACCATTTGGCTTGTCATTAAAAAATGAATCTATGCTTTAGTTCTAGCTACTTGCTGAAGCTGCTATCCAATGTTGACTGTCTTGGAGGATGAAAGAAGAAAGTTCGAGCATTTTCCAACACTGCTTTTTCCTTCTCAGATAAAACCGCCCCAAGCATTTGTTTGAACTCTATTGCATTGACTACCGCTCGAGCTCCATAATGATTATTAAAATAACCTCTGACAACAGATGTTTCAGAAGAAATTTGTTTAACTTTATTAACCCAAGGTTTCAGTTCTTCTTTTTCAGCTTGATGAGGCAACAAGTGCAAGAGTTGGCTACAACAAACTTCTCCTGCATTATGTCACACTAAAATAATAATGACTTACGGCATTGTAAAATGAAGAACAATGACAATTATTATCCTAACTGGAGCTCCAGGCATCGGTAAGTCCACAGCCGTACTTCGTACTGCCAGAGCGCTAAGAGATAGAGGCCTTAAGGTGGGAGGTATAGTTTCTAGAGAGCAAAGAACCAATAACATTAGGATAGGATTCGAGTTCATTGATCTTATGACTAATGATACACGCGTTTTGGCATCTATTGCTGGAAACGGTCCTAAGGTTGGGAAATATTTCATTAACCTTGCGGGGTGCAGTTTCGCAGCTGAAAGACTGATAGTTGCGGTAAAGAATTCTGACGTAATCATTTGTGATGAGATTGGTCCTATGGAACTCAAATCAAGAGAGTTTACGGATTCGGTAAAGAAGTTACTTGATGTCGGCAAGAAAGTAATCGTTGTTGTACATCAAAAAATGCACCATCCTCTAATTGAGCAATTTAAAAAGAAATCTAGTCTTATAATCGATCTCAATTTAGGAAACAGAGAAAATGTTTACCAAATATTGGTCAATAGATTATTGGTTGAATAATACACAAATATAAATTAATTATGAAAATGGCTATTTTGTTCGACTATAAAGGATTTATTTGCCACAATCTTAATTAGCTAGGTTATGTAATGTGTTGCCAATAAGAAAATGACTTTACCTAAAGATTGGGATAAATCAAAATCAAAATCAAATACAGAGTCTGACCGCCATTCATCATCAAATATAATGTCAAAAGTTTTAAAATTGATTACACCATTAGTAATCATTTTGATCATTTGGGTGGTGGCAAGAAGTCTAGTAAACAGTGGATTTGACGAAGCTGATAGAATGTTAGCTCAAGGATGCTATTACACTTCTACAGACTGGTTAGGAGCTGGTAAAGATTGGATATGTCCATAAACATCTGACCTATATGACCTATATGACCTATTTGATTACTCTTCTAAATTAATATGTGGTAAACTAGGCAGTTTGGTACAGAATTCTAGTGTTAATTTAGTGAGGTAAAATCAATAACTTATAATTTTTTTAAACGAAAACATATAGTTGAAATAATAAAATGAATCAAGCAGACCAGAACACCCTCTCAACAAATATTTGATTCATTTTCCTACTCTATTGACTTTGTTCAAGCAATGACTCAGTAGATGTTATCGTCAATAATAATCTTAACCTGTTTGCCCTTTATTGGTTTCGCATCTTTGTGAAATTCTTTTGGAATCCATATAATCAAGTTCTTGCCCTGACTACTAATCCTGCCAACAAATTTCAGTTGTGCCACAGAATATAGCACTCATCTAGGGTTTAAATAGTATGCTATAGTAAACTATATATTAATAGCATACTATAGTATACTATTGCATATTAATTATCGAAATAATAATCCTGCTTATATTTTCAGCAGGGATTTTCATCAAGCAATGGAGCATGAATAAAATGGGTCCTGATAACCTTGCTTTACTCTCAACTACAATTGGCGGAGGATTCTTTATTGGTATAATGCTAGGGTATTTTGTAAAAAAAGTAATTAAAATACTAATGTTTGTTGCAGGTGGAATTGTTGGTCTATTATTATATCTACAACAGCAACAAATAATTTCAGTAAACATAGAAAGGCTTGAAGGTTCATCGACATTTATTCTTACTACTTTGTCCTCCTCATTTGATAAGATGACTCAAATTGGCGATATATCATCTTTAGGAATACCATTAACCGCTTCAATTGCCGCTGGCTTTACAGTCGCTTTAGCGAAGAGCTAAAAATGGTGGTAACAAAGATATAATGAAACTATTAAAACAAATTTTGTATTCGGTAGCCAGTAAAACGTTCTCTGTCAGAAGATGTATTTTTGAAAACATAGTAGGCAATGTCGATACCAAATTAATTCTAAATAAGGCAATACTATCTAGGAAACCAGTCCACGTACTTTTGGTAGGGAAACCAGGTTGTGCTAAAACGATGTTCCTGACAGAAATAATTCACAGCGTTAAAGAATCTTATCTTATAGTAGGAAGTAATAGTACCAAGGCTGGCCTTGTAAACCAATTGTTTGAAAGAAGGCCAAAATTTCTATTAGTGGATGAATTAGACAAGATGAGTGGAAATGACCAAACTTCTCTATTACATTTGATGGAAACGGGCATTATATCCGAAACCAAGTGTAGAAAGACTAGACAGATGCAGTTGACGTCATGGGTCTTTGCTACTGCTAATTCTTGTAAAAAGATATCTGTACCTCTTTTATCAAGATTCCTAGTACTAGAGATTCCAGAATATACTTTTGAACAATTCACGGAAATAGCTGTTAGTAGACTTACAAAAGAAAAGGTTGACAAACAAGTCGCTTCTATCATTGCTGAAAACGTTTGGAATGAGCTAGAATCAAGAGATATTAGAGATGTTATGAAGCTAGGACGACTGGTTAGCAGTATGGAGGAAGTATCATTCATAATCAGAATGATGAAAAAAAGACCGAACAGCGGAGTGTAGTGATTCAATATTGTTTATTATCTCTGTCGTGGCAAAGTCCACCGTGTGGACTTTGTGTAAAATAAATAGGTTAGATTTTCTTTCATTAGTAATATTTTGAAAATAAAGTCTATTTTGAGGATAAAACTTAAGGTGACAAAAATGACTGTTGTAAACATCTCCAGTCAGATACAGATATCCCAAACAACCTGCTTTGAAGAATGTTAGACAAAAGCTATTCACACTTGAAAGCAAAGCCATAACTGTTGAAAGCAAAGCCATAACTGTTGAAAGCAAAGCCATAACTGTTGAAAGCAAAGCCATAACTGTTGAAAGCAAAGCCATAACTGTTGAAAGCAAAGCCATAACTGTTGAAAGCAAAGCCATAACTGTTGAAAGCAAAGCCATAACTGTTGAAAGCAAAGCCATAACTGTTGAAAGCAAAGCCATAACTGTTGAAAGCAAAGCCATTCAACATACAGAAAAGTACAGATTTAGCCGCAGTCGCTGCTTCTGCAGAATAGTCCTATGTGTATCAAAATAAACTAAATTTCTAAGTCGTTATTAGTGACTATCATCAATTATTCAAATATTGAAAATTTCATCCAGAATTTGATGGGTCGAGTGGGTTAGTGACAGATCTGTCATTGAAAGCGAATATAATTATTATGGAGATCTTATATTATTAAGCTCGGATGAACAGACTATTTGACCGTCAATTATATTTAGTGCAATTAGGTATTTTATGTTATCAATCTACTCTTACACTTTGAATCATTTTCTCGCAATGTTCATCTGTCCAAATCCCCTCACCTTGTAATTTACCCTTCCATTTTTCTTCCATTTTATCTACACATGCATTTGTTAATGCATTAAAATATGCTTCCGTAACAGCAGCATTATTCTGTTTATCGACGTTTTCAGTTACTTGGGTAAAATTAACATTATTTATGGCGAATTGTGAATTATTTTTTAGATCAGTTACATACTCTTTCTGTATAGTCACATCTTCTTTCGTACCAGTATTACCATGTCCAGGTACGTAAACATCAAAGTCATATTCTAAAACCTGATCATAAGATCTCATCAAAGCAGGTACTTCTGGTGTAGCAGCAAGGTGTTTCCATGGCACATTGCCTGGAACAAGCTGATCAACTACCATCATCACTTTTTGTTCTGGCAAGTATATGAATATGTTACCCCTTTGATGGAACGGTCCTGGAAATGTCAATTGTACTGTTTTATTTCCAATTGTCAGAGTGGTATTGTCTACAAATGTTTTTGTTGGAATAGGTCGTTCAATATCATTAGCTGCTTTCAGAATATCCGCAGTATTCTTTTCTGCTATTATTTCTACACCGCGTTGAAATAAATGGGCAGCTCCAATATGATCTTTGTGGGCGTGACTATAAACAAGATATTTTATAGGCTCGTTACTGACCTCAGATATAGCCTTCAAAATTTTATCGCCTATATCTGGTGGCGAATCAACTACAATAACACCTTCTCCAGTAGTTAGAAACATGACATTATATCCATTTGCAGATATAACATATACTCCATCTTTTACCTCTTGCAGATCATAGCCTTTTTCATCAACACCCTGAATGTTGTTCATATTTACCATAGCAATCAACAATAGGAAAGTAAAAACACTACTTTCAAGCAATATTAATCTAGTATGTTTTATAGATAAAAGTGTATTAAATTTCATAAAACAGACCTTATTTATTTCTGAATCCTAATAAAGTTTTTAAGCGAAATCTATTAAGACAAGAGGTAACATTAAAGGAAATTGCAGAGTTTGTTCTAGAGTTTAATTCATTCCTAACACCAGCAAATAATAGAAGAATGATATCAAACGATACTTTACAAAAAAATTGCTCATTTTTATCAGACAAACTATTTTCATGTGATAAACTGCCACAAAACTTCATAAAGGGTTAGCTATCTCTGCTAAGCGATACGTAGGAAGGGATTGACATTGTTTACAATGTGAATCCAAATTCACGCTGGAAATATGGTGGGCCGGAAGGGATTTGAACCCTCGAACCCCGCCATGTCAAGGCGGTATCTTAACCAAGCTAGACCACCGGCCCGTTTATATTCATGTCAAGTCCTGCAATTCTGCACTATAAACCCATTGATGGTTTTATGTATGCCATAATCCATGTCATAATATAAATCACACTTAGGATCGAAATCTCCAAGTATTACTTATCACTGTATATTGATTGAAGAAAGATAGTTTAGTTTCTCCTACTGTTAATTATATTCCATTATTACTATCAAGAGGCTAAACATTGCTTGTAGTATTTGTGTTAATGCTTAAGAATCAAACATTTTCATTACATCCATGAGTTTATAAAATTGGTGCAAATGTTATCTGTTTATGTCCCAAACAAAAGTAGCAGGGGACTCATCCATGTTACCATCAGGGTCCACAAATCGTACCATAAAGACATGTTTGCCATCTGATAAATTTGGAAAAATAAATGGGCTGGTACAGGTAACAAAATCCGAATCATCCATACTACACTCAAAGTGATCTACACTTTCTATATTAATACCTGAGAACTCAAATTTCATCGTATTGGAAGGAGTGCTAGTGTCATTATTTACAAGAATGTTACTACCGTCTGTGCTTGAATTTATTATGGTGTTGGGAAGGTTTGTGGTCTCCGTTGGAGTACTGCTAATATTACTTGGAACATTTTCATTCACTGAAACTGTCTTTACATTCCATGTAAATGACGAAGGAGACGGATCCTTATTCCCTGAGTTATCCTCCGTCAGGATCTCGAAGTTATGAGTGCCGTTTGCCAGGCTATCAAATTGGACAGGGCTGGTACAGGTCGCAAATGATGAACCATCTATCGAACATTCAAAGTGATTGATACCAACCTCCTCACCTTCTTCCATACCAGCATCGGTACCTGAAAACGTAAAGATCATAGTAGTAGATTCTGTATCGGCGCCGTCTGTTATGGTTTTATTATTACCATCGATGGCAGAATTGATCCTTGTATCTGGTGGTACCGTGTCTACAGTCCAGGTAAATGATGCAGGAGAGGGGTCTTTATTTCCTGAGTTATCTTCCGATCTGGCCTCCAAGATGTGAGCCCCATCTGCTAGACTTTTAAATTGAACGGGGCTGGCACAGCTGGAAAATGATGCTCCGTCAAGAGAACATTCAAAGTTGCCGATACCTGTTTGTCCCCCTTCTTGAATTCCAGCAATTGAAGCTGAGAGTACAAAAGTTATCGAGTTGGATGGAGTAACAGCATCATTAGTCACAGTATTACCATCCCCATCAGTGGCGGAAAGTATCTTGGTATCTGGTGGTTGTACAGATGTAGGTATCTGGGTACTTTCATTAGTTACAATATTCTGATTTCCTCCAACAGATCTACTCGTTGTAATGTTTTGGGGTATTGATGGTGGCTGTGTTGTAATGTTTTGAGTTGACGGTGGGGGCGTCGGCGGTGGTGGTAGTGATGTAATAGTCCACAAGAATGCTGTAGGCATTTGACCTTCGTTCCCGACCTTATCTTCGGCCCTGACTTCGAAGGTATGTGCTCCAATCGTTAGGTTCATAACCTGGAGTGGCGTAACACAAGCGGAAAATGATGCTCCGTCAAGAGAACATTCAAAGTGATCGAGACCTACACCTATATCCGAACCTGAAAAGGTAAACGTCATGGATGTAGATGTAGTATTACCACCACTGGTTACAGACTCGTTGTTACCATCATTAGCAGAGGTTATAGTTGTATCAGGTGGCGTTGCATCGACATTCCATTTGAATGATGTTGGGGATGTCACTTGGTTTCCAACTTTGTCAAAAGCTCTAACTTGCAGTTTGTGAGCACCGCTTCCAAGGTTATCAAACTGGGCAGGGCTGCTACATGTTGTAAATGATGCTGAGTCTATGGAACATTCAAAGCGGTCCAAGCCTACACCTGTATCAGTGCCTGAGAAGGAAAATATCATGGTTGTAGATCGTGTACCTCCATCAGCAGGTATAGTGTTTTTATTGCCATCAATAGCAGAAGTGATGTTTGTAGTTGGTGCTGCAGTGTCTACAGTCCAAGTGTACAGTGCCGGTGATGGGTCTTTACGTCCTGAATTATCCACTGCGCTTACCTTAAATGTATGAGTACCGTCTGTGAGACTGCCAACTAGCAGAGGGCTGGTACAAGTAACAAAGTCAGAGTTGTCTATACTGCATTCAAAGTGATCCACATTAGTAACAACATCAATAGCTGAGAATACGATTGTCACTATATTGGATCTACTATCGCTATTGTTAGTAACTATATTTTTATTACCATCGATGACTGAATTAATAGTAGTATTTGGTGGTTTCGTATTTACGGTCCATATGAATACTATAGGTGTAGGACCTTCATTTCCAGCCTTATCTACAGCTCTTACCTCCAGAGTATGAGATCCTTCCGATATATTGTTAAATTGTATTGGGCTGGTGCATGTTGTAAATGATGCTCCGTCAAGAGAACATTCAAAGTGGTCCAGACCTACACCTATATCTGAACCTGAAAAGTTAAACGTCATGGATGTAGATGTAGTATTACCACCATTGGTTACTGTCTCGTTGTTACCATCATTAGCTACGTTTATAGTTGCATCAGGTGGCGTTGCATCGACATACCAAGTAAAGAGTTCTGGAGAGTTATCATTATTTCCTGAATTATCCACTGCCCTTGCCTTAAATGTATGAGGACCGCTGCTTAACAAATTAGGGAATGTGAGTGGGCTGGCACAGTCAGTAAAGTCAGAGTTGTCTATGCTGCATTCAAAACGTTTTACCTCTACTTTACTTGTATTTACTTTACTTGTATCTGAACCTGAGAATGTAAATGTTATAGAGTTTGACCTAGTATTACTACCGTTGGATAGGGTGTTCTTATTGCTGTCAACAACAGAATCTATAGATGTAGTTGGGGATATCGTATCAATTGTCCAGGCGAATGATGCAGGAGACTCATCGACGTTTACAACATTATCTTCAGCTCTTACCTCCAAAGTATGAGCTCCATCTGCAAGATTGCTATATTCCACAGGGCTAACACAGATGGCAAATGATGCTCCGTCAAGAGAACATTCAAGGTGGTTTACGCCTACACCCCTATCCGTACCTGAGAAGGCAAAGGTCATGGATGTGGATGTAGTATTTCCACCTGCAGTTACGGTGCTCCTATTGCCGTCGATGGCAGAGCTGATAGAAGTAGTTGGGGGTACTGCGTCTACAGTCCAGTTGAATGAGGCCGGTGATGTGCCTCTATTTCCAACCTTATCCTCAGACGATACCCTAAAGATATGACTACCATCTTTCAATGAATTTGGGGATGAAAATGGACTAGTACAGGTAACAAAGTCAGAGTTGTCTATGCTGCACTCAAAGTGTTCTATTCCTGCGCCGCCAGTATCGTTACCAGAGAATGTAAATGTCATGGACCTAGATTTGGTGCTACCGCCATTAGTTACTGAGCTTTTATTACCATCTGTGGCAGAATCAATTGTGGTAGTCGGGAGTACTGTGTCTACTGTCCAGTTGAATGAGGCCGGTGATGTGCCTCTATTTCCAACCTTATCCTCAGACGATACCCTAAAGATATGACTACCATCTTTCAATGAATTTGGGGATGAAAATGGACTAGTACAGGTAACAAAGTCAGAGTTGTCAATGCTGCACTCAAAGTGATCTATTCCTACGCCGCCAGTATCGTTACCAGAGAATGTAAATGTCATGGAAGTGGATTTGGTGCTACCGCCATTAGTTACGGCGCTCTTATTTCCGTCTGTAGCAGAATCAATTGTTGTAGTTGGTGGTACTGCGTCTACAGTCCAGTTGAATGAGGCCGGTGATGAGCCTCTATTTCCAACCTTATCTTCAGATCTTACCTCCAAAGTATGAGATCCTTCCGATATATTGTTAAATTGTATTGGGCTGGTACATGTTGTAAATGATGCTCCGTCAAGAGAACATTCAAAGTGGTCCAGACCTACACCTATATCTGAACCTGAAAAGTTAAACGTCATGGATGTAGAAGTAGTATTACCACCATTGCTTACGGTGTCATTATTACCATCAAAAGCAGTGTTGATATTCGCGCTGGGTGGTGTTGTATCCACTTTCCAAGTAAAGAGTTCTGGAGAGTTATCATTATTTCCTGAATTATCCACTGCCCTTACCTTAAATGTATGAGGACCGCTGCTTAACAAATTAGGGAATGTGAGTGGGCTGGCACAGTCAGTAAAGTCAGAGTTGTCTATGCTGCATTCAAAACGTTTTACCTGTACTTTACCCGTATCTGTACCTGAGAAGGTAAATGACACGGAGTTGGAACGAGTATCAGTACCATTAGATAGGGTACTCTTATTGCCATCAGTAACAGAATCGATAGAAGTAGTGGGCGGTAATGTATCTATGGTCCAAATGAAAGATGCAGCAGACTGATCTACATTTACCACCTTATCTCTGGCTTTAACTTCTAAAGTATGAGCTCCATCTGCTAGACTTTTAAATTGAACGGGGCTGGTACAGGCAGAAAATGAAGCTCCATCCACGGAACATTCAAAGCGATCTATTCCTACTCCTTTATCCGTACCATTAAAGCTAAATGTCATTGATGTGGACGTAGTATTACCACCTATAGATACAGTGTTCCTATTTCCATCAATTGCAGACGTGATAGAAGTAGTGGGAGGTACGCTATCTATAGTCCATAAAAATGATGCAGGAGTGGGATCTTTATTTCCAACATTGTCTGAAGATATTACCTCTATCGTATGAGCACCATCAACCAGTCTGTTAAGTTCAAGTGGTACTGTACAGTTGGTAAATGAAGCCCCATCGAGGGAACACTCAAAGTGACTGATGCCTACTCCTTTACCTTCTTTACCGCCTGTATCTATACCTGAAAAAGAAATTGTTATAGAGTTAGAAGAAGAATTCCCAGCAGTAGTTATGATACTCTTATTACCATCTGTAGCAGAGTCAATTATGGTAGTCGGGGGTACTGTGTCTACAGTCCAGTTGAATGAGGCCGGTGATGTGCCTCTATTTCCAACCTTATCCTCAGGCAATACCCTAAAGATATGAGTACCATCTCTTAATAAATTAGGAAATGTGAATGGGCTGGTACAGGTAACAAAGTCAGAGTTGTCTATGCTGCATTCAAAGTGATCTATTCCGACACCACTGGCATCTGTACCTAAAAATTCAAATGTCATTGAGGCGGATTTGGTGCTACTGCCATTAGTTACTGAGCTTTTATTACCATCTGTAGCAGAGTCGATTGTTGCACTTGGGGGTACTGTGTCTACTGTCCAGTTGAATGAGGCCGGTGATGTGCCTCTATTTCCAACCTTATCCTCAGGCAATACCCTAAAGATATGAGTACCATCTTTTAGTAACTTGGAAAATGTGAATGGGCTGGTACAGGTAACAAAGTCAGAGTTGTCTATGCTGCATTCAAAGTGATCTATTCCGACACCACTGGCATCTGTACCTAAAAATTCAAATGTCATTGAGGCGGATTTGGTGCTACTGCCATTAGTTACTGAGCTTTTATTACCATCTGTAGCAGAGTCGATTGTTGCACTTGGGGGTACTGTGTCTACTGTCCAGTTGAATGAGGCTGGTGATGTGCCTCTATTTCCAACCTTATCGTCAGATCTTATCTGTAGTGTATGAGCGCCGTCGCTTAAATTGGTAGAAGTAAACTGTATTGGGCTTGTGCAGACAGTAAAGTTGGAACTGTCTATACTACATTCAGAGTGATCTACTCCTACACCGCTATCGATACTAGAGAACATAAATATCATAGAGTTTGAAGATGTGTTACCACCTACAGTTATAACCTTGTTATTACCGTCAGTGGCAGAGTCGATAGTGGTTGTAGGTGGGGTTGTGTCTACAGTCCAGGAATATATTGCTGGTGAGGAGTCCTTATTTCCAACACTATCCTCAGCTCTTACCTCCAGTGTATACTGGCCATCACCTGACAGACCTGGAAATGTGAATGGGCTGGTACAGGTCACAAAGCTCAAACCATCTATATTACATTCGAAGTGATCTATTCCTACACCACCAGTATCGTTTCCTGAGAATACAAATGTCATTGCGGTGGAGTCGGTGGTACCGCCATTAGTTACGGCGCTCTTATTGGCATCTGTAGCAGAGTTTATAGAGGTTGCAGGTGGAGTTGTGTCTACAGTCCAGGTAAATGGCGCAGGAGACAAATCTTTATTTCTTGAGTTATCCTCAGACAAGACCCTAAAGGTATGAGTACCATCTTTTAGTAACTTGGGAAATGTGAATGGGCTAGTACAGGGAACAAATTTTGAATTATCTATATTACACTCAAAGTGGTTTATTCCTACTCCTTTACCTTCATCACCGCCTGTATCGTTGGCTGAGAACGCAAATGTCATAGAGTTAGACGACGTGTTACCACCTGTGCTTAATGTGGTTCTATTACCATCAGTGGCAGAAATTAAAGTAGTAGTTGGAGAGACTGTATCTACAGTCCAGGTAAATGACGCAGGAGACGGATCCTTATTTGTCGAATTATCCTCAGCTAGTACCCTAAATATATGGGTACCATCGCCTATATTCACGGAAGTAAATTGAATAGGACTTGTACAGATGGTAAAGTTAGAGTTATCCATACTGCACTCAAAGTGGTCGACACCACCAGTATCTGTACCCGAGAATGCTAATTTCATTGAGGTGGATTTGGTAGTACCGCCATTAGTTACGGCGCTCTTATTACCATCTGTGGCAGAGTTTATAGAGGTTGCAGGTGGAGTTGTGTCTACACTCCATGTAAATGATGAAGGAGATGGGCTTGTATTTCCCGCATTGTCTTTAGCTCTTAGCTCAAGAATATGAGCACCATCTTTTAGGCTGTTAAATTGAATTGGGCTATTACAGGTGACAAAATTGGAGTTGTCGATACTGCACTCAAATTGACCTATACCAACACCACTGTTATCTGTACCTGAGAATCCAAATGTCATTGTGGTGGATTTGGTACTACCACCATTAATTACAGCGCTCTCATTAACATCCGTGGCAGAGTTTATAGAGGTTGCAGGTGGAGTTGTGTCTACAGTCCATGTAAATGATGAAGGAGACGGATCCTTATTTGTGGAATTATCTTCAGACAGTACCTTTATTGTATGAGTACCGTCTGTGAGGCTGTCAACTAGCAGAGGGCTAGTACAGGTAACAAAGTCAGAGTTGTCTATGCTGCACTCAAAGTGATCGACTCCTATACCAGTATCGATTCCTGAGAATTCCAATGTTATAGAGTGGGAGGACGAATTACCATCCATAGTAATTTGCTCCTCATGACCGTCAGTGGCAGAGTCGATAGTAGTTCCCGGTGGTGTTGTGTCTACAGTCCATGTAAATGATGAAGGAGATGGACCCATGTTGCCGACATTGTCTTTCGCTCTTACCTCAAAAATATGAGTACCGTCTGTTAGGTTGCTAGATTGGACGGGGCTGGTACAGGCAGTAAAGTTGGAATTATCGATACTGCATTCAAGATGTTCTACTCCCACACCACCAGTATCGTTTCCTGAGAATGTAAATATCATTGAGGTCGATTTGGTGTTACCTCCATTAGTTACGGCGCTCTTATTACCATCTGTGGCAGAGTTTATAGAGGTTGCAGGTGGAGTTGTGTCTACAGTCCATGTAAATGATGAAGGAGATGGGCTTGTATTTCCGACGTTGTCTTTAGCTCTTACCTCAAAAATATGAGTACCATCTGTTAGGTTCTTAGATTGGAAGGGGCTGGTACAGGCAGTAAAGTTGGAATTATCGATACTGCATTCAAAGATATTAACACCTACTCCTTTACCTTCTTTACCACCGGTATCGTTAGCTGAGAATACGAATATCATAGAGTTGGAAGATGTGTTACCCCCCGTGCCAATAGTAGTTCTGTTGCCATCGGTTGCGGAATCAATAATGGCATCTGGCGGTACAGTGTCCACAGTCCAAGTAAATGATGAAGGAGATGGGCTTGTATTTCCGACTTTGTCTTTAGCTCTTATCTCAAAAATATGAGCACCATCTGATATATTGGCAGAGGAATATTTGACGGGGCTTGTGCAGGTAGTAAATGATGTACCGTCGAGGGAACATTCAAAATGATCTATCCCGACACCAGTATCGTTTCCTGAAAATTCAAGTGTTATTGAGGTCGATGAAGTATTGTCATTGTTATCTAGAGTCTGGTTGTTACCATCAGTAGCAGACTTTATAGATGTAACTGGTGATATTGTGTCTACAGTCCAGTTGAATAAGGCTGGAGATGGACCTGTATTACCGACATTGTCCTTAGAGAATATCTTCAAATTATGCGTACCTTCTGTTAGTGTATTGAATTCAAGTGGACTAGCGCAGATGACAAAGTTGGAATTATCGATATTGCATTCAAAGTGATTGATACCTACGCCTTTACCTTCTTTACCACCGGTATCTGTAGCTGAGAATGCAAATATGGCAGAATTCGAAGACGTGTTACCACCAGTACTAATGGCTGACTCATTCCCATCAGTGGCAGTATTAATTGAGGTAACTGGTGGTACTGTGTCTATGGTCCAGCTGAACGATGCAAGTGATAGATCTTTATTTTCAACGTAGTCATGGGCCCTAGCCTCTAGCGTATGAATACCATCTGGGAGGCTGTCAACTAGGAGAGGACTAGTACAGGTGACAAAATCTGAGTTGTCTATGCTGCACTCAAAATGACTCAGACCTACACCACTATCGGTACCTGTGAAAGTGAATGTCACAGAGTTAGAGGACGTGTTACCACCAGTACTAATGGCTGACTCATTCGCATCAGTGGCAGTATTAATTGAGGTAACTGGTGGTAATGTGTCTATGGTCCAGCTGAATGATGCAGGCGAGGGATCTATATTTTCGATGCCATCTACTGATCTGATCTTAAAACTATGACTGCCGTCCACTAAACTGGGGGAAGTAAACTGAATAGGGCTGGTACAGGCAGTAAAGTTGGAATTATCGATACTGCATTCAAAGTGATCTATTCCCACACCGTCAGTATCGTTACCAGAGAATGCAAATGTTACGGAGTTGGATCTGGTATTACTGCCATTAGTTATAGCGCTCTTATTAGCATCAACAGCAGTATTGATGGTCGTGGTAGGTGGCTGTGTATCTACAGTCCAGCTGAACGACGCTGGAGTGGGGTTTAAGTTTCCGACATTGTCTTTGGCTATTACCTCAAAAATATGACTCTCGTCTGTTAGGTTGCTAGATTGGACGGGACTGGTACAGGCAGTAAAGTTGGAATTATCGATACTGCATTCAAAGTGATTGATACCTACGCCTTTATCTTCATTACCACCTGTGTCGTTAGCCGAAAATGCAAATGTCATAGAGTTAGAAGATGTGTTACTACCTGGAATCATGAAATTGTTATTACTGTCAGTAGCAGAATATATGGAGATGGAAGGGGGCTTCGTGTCTACGGTCCAGCTGAACAAAGCAGGAGCCAAGCCTTTATTTCCAACTTTGTCCTCAGATAATATCTTCAGTGTATGGTTACCGTCAGTTAGGTTGTTAGATTTGACTGGGCTGGTACAGGCAGTAAAGTTGGAATTATCGATACTGCATTCAAAGTGATTGATACCTACTCCTTTATCTTCATTACCACCTGTGTCGTTAGCCGAAAAGGCAAACATCATAGAGGTTGATTTTGTACTACTGTCATTATTTACGGCAGTTTCATTACCATCAACAGCAGTATTGATAGTCGTAGTGGGGGGTACTGTGTCTACGGTCCAGTTGAACGAAGCAGGAGAGGGGTTGATATTTCCCACGTTGTCTTGGCCACTGACCCTAAATGTATGAGCTCCGTCTGTTATACTGCTAGGAGTCACGGGGCTTGTGCAGGTAGTAAATGATGTAGCGTCGAGGGAGCATTCAAGATGATCTACTCCCACACCACCAGTATCGTTACCAGAGAATTCGAATGTCACAGAGTTGGATCCGATATTACTGCCATTAGTTATAGCGCTCTTATTACCATCTGTGGCAGAGTTTATAGAGGTTGCAGGTGGAGTTGTATCTACACTCCATGTAAATGATTCAGGAGATGGGTCTTTGTTTGTTGAATTATCCTCAGCCAATACCTTAAAGACATGAGTTCCATCGGATATGTTGGCAGAAGTAAATTGCACGGGGCTTGTGCATGTAGTAAATGATGTAGCATCGAGGGAACATTCAAGATGATCTACTCCCACACCGTCAGTATCATTACCTGAGAATGCAAATGTCACAGAGTTAGATGATGTGTTACTACCTGTAGTAATAATAGACTTGTTGCCGTCAGTGGCGGAAACAATAGAGGTTTCTGGCGGTACTGTGTCTACGGTCCAGCTGAACGATGCAGGAGATGGGTCTTTGTTTGTTGAATTATCCTCAGCCAATACCTTAAAGACATGAGTTCCATCGCCTAAATTGACAGATGTAAACTGAATAGGGCTGCTACAGATGGTGAAGTTAGTGTTATCCATACTGCATTCAAAGTGATCTATTCCCACACCACCAGTATCGTTACCTGAAAATGCAAATGTCACAGAGTTGGATCCGATATTACTGCCATTAGCTATAGTGCTCTTATTAGCATCAACAGCAGTATTGATGGTCGTAGTAGGTGGCTGTGTATCTACAGTCCAGCTGAATGACGCTGGAGTAGGGTTTATGTTTCCGACATTGTCTTCAGATCTGATCTTAAAAATATGACTCTCGTCTGTTAGGTTGCTAGATTGGACGGGGCTGGTACAGGCAGTAAAGTTGGAATTATCGATACTGCATTCAAAGTGATTGATACCTACGCCTTTATCTTCATTACCACCTGTGTCGTTAGCCGAAAATGCAAATGTCATAGAGTTAGAAGATGTGT
>Ga0209879_1000008_pt1 | contig 26781 bp, 25 predicted proteins | sample GWRWN3_20_30_FD_187240 | JGI IMG/M metagenome (GOLD analysis project Ga0209879, IMG submission 187240) | Riverbed sediment microbial communities from areas with no vegetation in Columbia River, Washington, USA - GW-RW N3_20_30 (SPAdes)... | ecosystem: Environmental > Aquatic > Freshwater > River...
GTGACAGGTTTTTCAATAGATGAGTTTATCACTGCTTCTTTCATATATTGCTGGTACAATTCATCTTCCTCAAAATTATAAGCACTCATCAATATCGTTCTTACTTTAGGATTCGAAGTCTTTACTTTTTTGAGTAATTCTAAGCCATTCAGACCTGGCATTCTTAGATCAGAAATAACTAAGGCATAATTCGCATTGTTCTCTGTAAAGTGCTCAAATGCGATGACGGGATAGATGAAAGAGAAAACTGAAATTCCATCAATATTTTCTCGCAAAGCCTCATGAAAGAGTTTAGTAATATAAATCTCATCATCTACTATGCTAACAATTCTCTTGTTGTTAAACAACTCTTATCCCCCGATACGATATAGACACCACTTCAGTCGACCTGACCTTTAATATTATTGCCACTTCGTCTAGCTAAGTTTTTAGTGACTTTTAGCATGGTTTAACAAATTACAATCAAAATCTTTTACTACATCCACCACAAACAGAATCGTTTTCTAACCGTTCTCCGCTTTTTTTATGAATTTATCTAAGGATTGAACTCCACTGTAGAAGTTCAAAAAACCTGTTGCGTATTATAGAAAATCACAAAAAGTCTTACCCAAATATCGGGCACATTCTTCCAACAGTCTTATCCGCAGCATAAACTGTGATATCTGTTCATTGCTAAAAAGAATCTGTTATGCACATATTAAAGAATCTCTGGATCGACTAAAGTGAACCAAAGGTATAGACATACTTTAGCGCAATTAAATACTAGAATTGTAGTTCATTGACAAATGCTTAATAATCATCAAATCATCTCAGAGTTGAAATTCAATGGCAAAAATCATTAAAAAGAATCCTAATAACGCACCTGACGAGACAAGAACATTTGAGAAGGGTAAAGTAGAGATCGTGAGTTTGAAGGATGTTACCATAGGAAGAGCAGAGTTCGAGCCTGGATGGAGTTGGGAGAAATGCGTCAAACCGATAGCAAAAACAAATAGTTGTGAAGCTCCACACACTCAATATGTGATCTCCGGAAGAATGAAAGTTGTCATGGATGATGGGACAGAAGAAGAATTTGGTCCAGGTGATGTCGGGATCGTTCCGCCAGGCCACAATGCGTGGGTAGTAGGAGATGAGAAATGCGTAGCAATTGATTTTACAGGGATGACGACGTATGCAAAAAATCAATAAGAATCCAATTACAAATAAATTCCATTATTTTTTTTCAATTCTTCAATATACCAGGTCTAGAATTTTTAATTGTGACTATAAATGAGACTTAAGAAATGCGATTACGTTTGAACATGAGTCTTCGGCCGTCGGTAACCATATTGTTAACATTTCCCACCCAACAGAAGGGTTATAAATAATTCAATTAAATCGATTGACCTTTTATTAACTATTTTCTGATAGGCGAACTTGAGATCAATTACTCCTATAGAGTAACATAAAATTAATTCAAGAAAAATTACTCTCAAGAATAATATATTATTGTATAATGCTAAATATATAAAAATGGTGATAAATTAAATAAATAGTCCCTTTATTTCAAAATAAGTTTTAGTATTTGAAAATATTACAAAGAAAGTTAACTTAATTTTCACTCCTTATTTACTTTTATTTACTTTCTCAATTAACTTTCTATAAAATATTAAAACTGATAAAATATGGAGATAAATCGGCGATATGTCTTCCTTACATTAGTATACTCTAGTATAATTTTTTCGAGCTCTTTCGTTTTGTTATACCTAATTCTTCCATCATTGAACCAACTACAGCCATTATATAGTGAGATAGTAACAGAACCTAAACAAATTTCTGCAGAGCAATATGATATTGTTAAGAATTGTACCACTCAGCCGAGTAAGAAACCTAGTTCAATAGAATACCTGACTTACTTTAACTGTGGTCATGTCTCAAAAGATGCAAATGGCAGAACAATAAGACAGTTCACACTTATTGTTCAAGAACATCAAAAGATACCTATCTCATACGAAGGGCATGTCTTTGACGGATGGACATATAACGGCACTATTCCCGGACCAACTATAAGAGTTACTGAAGGTGATTTAGTCCGAATTAGAGTGATTAATAGTAACGATAACTCACATCCTCATTCACTTCATCTTCAATCTATTCATTATGCAAAGGATGATGGTGTTTCGATGGGTGGATATCCTGGAGGTGCCATTTCTCCCGGTCGAAGTTTCACTTATGAATTTGTTGCGCAACCATATGGTGTATACCCATATCACTGTCATGTAGACCCAGTAGCTGACCATATCAACAGGGGATTATATGGAGCGATGATTATAGATCCGAAGGAACCTAGACCACAAATGACAGAAATGGCTATGATCCTAAATGGTTACGACATTAATTATGAACAAGAAGGACATACTGCTTCAGAATTTCCCATAAATCAACAAAATGATACTGGCTCCAGTATGACACATATGTCTCTTCCTTCTCTACCTTCTAGCAGTGAGAAAAATGTTGAGAGTCGTCAGGACATGGAAAGAGATACTGAGATTTACTCGGTTAATGGAAAAGCCTTCGATTATGTGAAGCATCCAATTATGTTACAAACGGGAAAACTATACCGTATATACATTGTTAATATGCTGGAATTTGACTTAGTCAATTCATTCCATATACATGGTACGATGTTTGATTACTATACTGCTGGTACGGATGAAACATCAGATTACAATACTGACATAGTTACCATGTCACAGGGAAATAGAGGAATAATGGAATTTAGATATGATTATCCTGGAATTTACATGTTCCATGCCCATCAGACAGAATTTATGGATCTGGGATGGATGGGACTTTTTGATGTAAGAGGAGATCCAGTTGAGACAAATATTATCGCTGGAAATACATAATCAAATTAATTATTTTTGTTCATCTAACCAGTATGAAATTCATCACATATCTCATCCTATTAATCAGAAGCAAAAAATCGATTTTAATTATCAATACTAAATTGCGAGGTCTGGAGCCATTGGGATGGGAATTGTTAGCAGTTCGGATCCGGAACATCCGCAACTCCTAATTATCATTGTTATATTTGCAAACATGCCGCGATTGTCTTGAGTTTTTGTCATATTACTTCTTCATCTTCGAGCAATGCAGTTTCAAATGCGACTGCCTTGTGAGGCTTGGATGCGTATATGACATAGTGATGATTTTTCAAAAGTCCACTTATCCATCTCTGTCTCATAGATGATTCAATTTTAGAAATATTATAGTAGCACATTTGTGAACAATTAAATTCATCAAAATGTTCATGTCCTGTTTTCTCTAGGACAAGGCCTAATTCCATTCCGCCTTTCGTTTCTGTATCTGTTATAGTTCTTCCTACAAATCTATACGGTGGTTTCATTCCCTTTGTCGCCTCTTCTCTTATCTGCTTAAGTGTAGCAAGTATATCGCGTTTATTATCATCAGACTTTTCAATCTGATAAACGCGTAAGGAATGTTTTTTCTTATACAAATCAACATCGATTCCTTCCTTAGCCAACTGCTCTTCGATTATTTCAGGCTTGTCAGCAGTAAATAATATACAAGATTCTCTATTTTCAAGACCATTTAGAAAATATCGTGATATTATCCAATATGCATATTCTTTACTATCATATAGTAAAACCATGTGCTTATTTCGCTCCATTTGGTCAATAAATTTCATCGGATAATAATTTACTTTATTGTATTCCGTTGAATCTGGCACCATTATTATTTTTTCATATCCTCCTCTGAAAAATCCATATATTTTATTCCCATCTCAAGAACGAAATCAGCAATTCTTTGATAATCTTTCAAAAAATCATTGCCTCTTTCAGTTATCGAAAGTGGATAGTGTTTTATCATATTCTTGTTCTCTAATTCAGTTAGATATCTTGCAAATTTATCATATGCTAGATTACTTTTTAATTGCACACGAGTTGGTTTTGCTCCTGCTCCATCCTCACAATAATCATTATTATTTGTTATCTCAAGCGAAATTGCCGTAAGAATATCATTATATATTTCCATCTTGTTCCTTTTTGGTTTAGGCAGTATCGATATCAATCCCTCTTCTTATTAATAAACCTCCCTTAGGGGAGCAATACATTTTATATTTTCAATATTAAAATGAATTATGAATAATACACTAGAAAATAGCAAAAAAACAGGATACGTGGTATCTCTCATCTATAGACTTCCAAAAAAGAATCATGACGCAATAGTTGAACTCAGTAAAAAATATGTAGATATGTTTACGCAATATGGAGTACTACGACACGATGTTTTTCAACTAATCAAAGCTGATAATGATGTACCTGAATTTATCCACCTTGATAAAGTTGTATCCGCGAATCTTGAAGAGGAAGAGGTATGGGTTGAAACAATGCACTATAAAGATAAAAATCATTGGCTCGAAGCAAGGTCGAAAATGGAAAAAGATACCAATTGTCAACAAGGATGGCAGGAATTTGCTAACCTTCTTACATCCAGCTCAAGTGTTATCTGTGATGAATTCATTAGGCTAAAGGGAATAGGTATTGAGTAGAGGATGGTTACTAGAAATAATAACCCAAAAATAAAAACCATCGCAAAAGTTCAGTTTCCTGACAAGAAAAGTTCAATAGTTTCAGTATTTCTTTCATACGGCGGGAAACAAAAATAATGACAACCCAAATTTTTGTGAACTTGCCGGTAAAAGATCTCAATGAAACAGTAGATTTCTTTACAAAGCTTGGTTTTGCATTCAATCCTCAATTTACTGATGAGAATGCGACATGCATGATTGTAAATAACGACATATTTGTAATGCTATTAGTTGAAAAATTTTTTAAAACATTTACTAAAAAGGAACTTTGTGATACTACAAAAGATACTGAAGTAATAGTAGCATTGTCTACAGAAACTAGAGAAAAAGTAGATCAAATGATTAACAAAGTAATAGAAGCTGGAGGTAAAGAACATAGAAAACCACAAGATCATGGGTGGATGTATGGACGTAGTTTTGAAGATATTAACGGACACCTTTGGGAAGTGATATACATGGACAAAAATGCGTTAAAAAAACAATAAAAGTATCCTGAGATGCATTGAGAGTTTATAACTTGCAAAAAGCTAAACCTCTTACAGTATAGCATGTTATCGTGACTAGTAAAGAAAGTGGTCTGTCATTCCATTGTAGATTCATACATAGTTTGCATTGAAATTGTATTTATCAATAGGTAAATTTAAGGACCTATATAGTCAACGGTTCTTCGGGATTCGAACCTTCATGTAGTAGGTTCACTCAGATAATAGTAAAGTTCACTTTGAATCCATCCTATATTTTTAGCTTCTAATTCCCATTCTAGTTTTGGATTTATCTCTTAAGCAAGGTTTGGTATCGACATTTTCATAACTCTTCTTCTTAATAGTATTGCTAGGAATATTGACACAATTGAAAATACGACAGCAGTGAGGAAAATCATATTGAATGATTCCAATGACGGGAAAGAATGAATAATTCCGCTGATATATAATGGTGATTGGTGTGTTTGCATATACATTCCTGCAAGAGCAGGGCCTACTGAACTTCCTATAATTCTCATAAGCATAGTTGTACCAAGCGATATTCCTGTAAACTGTTTTGGTGTGGTAAGTATAATCACATTCATAGCTCCAACACTAGTCAAGGATAATCCAATAGAGAGAATTGCAAGGTTTAGTGAAATTAATAATTCACTTGAATGGAATGTCAATAAACCAAAGAAGCTGATAGCAGTAACTACAGAACCAGCTATTATTGGTTTTAGTGATCCTAACTTCGATATAATGAAGCCTGAAGAAGCTCCAAAAACTAGGAGTACTACAGCAAATGGTAACTGCACATCACCAGTTTTAATAGCATCTTCTCCAAAACCTAGCGGCTGAGGATCTCTTACTAAAATCGGTATAGTTTGAAAAACCATGAACATGGATAATCCAACAATCATGATGATCAAATTTGCAGGCAAAATGGCCTTATTTAACATCAACTTAAGGTCAACCAATGGATATTTTGCACGTCTTTCTGTCATTATGAATAGTATGAACGAAATTATTCCTGTTACAAAAAAAGATACAACCGGTACAGAGAAATAAGAATAGCTACCGTTAGTACTACCGGAAATACCTGTTTCCATATAGGTCAAGACTAACAGAAACGAAGTAACTGCAACAGCTAGTGTTATTGCACCCTTTATATCAATTTGGCTTCCAGATGATTTACTGCTAACATTGCCGCCTGTTTTACCGCCAATTCCAATTTTCTGGATAGATCGTCCTTCTTCATGTTGAGGTCTGCTTTCTTCATCTACTTTAATAAAACGTCGTATTACTGCCAAAAGAGTAATTGCAATGGGTATTATTGTAAAGAATGTAGCTTGCCATCCATAGTCTTGAATTATAGTGCCTCCAAATAATAACCCCATTACTGCCCCGGATGCAAACATGGAAGTGATCACACCTTGACCTATGGATATTTTCTCTCTGGGGAATTGGTCTCTTACAATACCAAACGCGATTGGGAACATTGACAAGCCTATTCCTTGTATTGCCCTAGCGATTAACATGAAAGCTATATTTGTTGCAAGTCCTGCAATAGAAACACCTACGACATAAATTACCATTATAATAAGCAATATTTTCTTCTTTCCATAGTGATCTGATAATTTACCTGCAATAGGTGTCATAACCGCACCTGAAATTAAGTATGCTGTAAGAATCCAGGACGACATACTATAAGATACGTCAAAGTATTTGATAAGGTCTGGAATTGCAGGTATTAACATTGTTTCTGCATACATTACCATAGTAGCGACACAGCTTAGAATTGCAAGAGTTTTCCATGCACTGGCAGGAATCTTTACAGATGAAGAAGGTCGTTGTTGATGATATACAGAAGAGGGAATGTTACTCTTCTTATTCACATTATTTTTTTGAGATGATATCCATTCCATTTTTTTATTACGTTACTCCTTCTATAATCTTGACTTTCTTCTTTTTGACATTCTTGTTGGAGGCAGTTATTGATGTGTCAGCAGCAGAATTAGCAGTATCACTAATGTCACAGCCAACATTAAAATGGATATTCAGGTTTTCACAGATCTTTTCCAAAGAGTCGCGCATAATTGTAGTGTGCTTTTCAGAAATGTCTTTTACCGCTATTTTTCTTATTTTTAATGCACATTCAATCATTTGATCCCATAGGGCATCAGCTTTCTCTGTACGATATATCCTATTGTTTCGCCTATCATCTTGGTCCACTTGCCTCACAACTAAGCCTTCTTTTTCCATTTTATCGATAATTGGGATAAGAGTTGCAGCTTCTAACCCAAGTCTATTAGCAATTTCCTTTTGGGTAATACCATCTTGCATAGACAACATTACAAAGACTTTCCATTGACCAAAAGTTACTCCTACCTTTTCACGTAATTCAGAATCAAGAGCCTTGACGAATACTTTCGCTGTTCGATTAACTATAAACCCGATACTATTTTGAAAGTCGTAAGACTGCATTGCAGATGCCTCCTAATCATTAGTATACTAATTATAAGTATATAAATCTTTAGCGCACATTTAATTTACTCTCATTCCGAAAAGAATGTCTGAGCGGATGGTAGTACAAATAACTCTCTAGGATTAGTAGAAAACACAGAATTGACTCAAAAGAACTCCTACAATTAATATTGGATTAGAAACTCTTTTCTAAAAGTTTGAAGTCATAACTTAAGTTGACCTTTAAATGTAAGATTTGTGGTTCACAATTCGAAGAAAAGGAGCGACTAAGGGTTCATAAAAAGGTTCACGGGAGAAAACCAAAGATCAGTGAATATGGAAGTCCAGAATTTAATCAGGATAGATTGAGAGGCTAACCTAAATTACTCTAACTGGAATCATTCAAAAAACACAAATTATCAGAGAATAAAGATGAAGTATTAAAAATAAAAGCATAGATTAGACTAGAACTTTGCATATTCTGGAACCGGACGATTAATCGTTTATACTTGCTAGAATTGTCTGTAAATTTGATCTGTTGATAACATAACATCTTAAACACAACGTCTTTCCAATTAGATAGCTCTTATTTAGATGTGCCCGTCGGGATCTGGACTGTTAACATTTCGGATCCAAGTTGATATTAGATTCTTAACTTTTCCAAGAGTGGGACCAAGGGATTTGAAACTTGTATCTAATAAGGTTCAACTATTCTAGCAATTGACATTTCTTTTGCTAACGCTCTTGCTTGGAAATAGTTAACCCCACTAAACCTACTTTTGGTGTGTCCGGAGGAATTTAATTGAATATTGTAACGGAACATAATAAGCAATTCCAAACTTAAATACTGTCTTAAATTTGACAAGGTACCCAATAGGGTGATTTAAAAAAATTGTAAGTTACCTATGTCCAGCAATCTATTAATATCGAAAAAATTCTACCTAATGTTGATTTTAATTTGATTTTGGAAAGGATAATTCGTAATATCTAGAATTCCGACGAACAAAAGCGAGATCGGCACATTTATTGATGTTCTAGAAATCAGATCAAAGTTTATAAAAAGATGCAGGCGGTACAAAGTTAAAACTAGTGTGTTTTCATTGAAAGGAGTTCATTCGTCTGATCATAACAAAATAATTGGTATAGTAGGTTACGAGATAGGTAGCCCTCAGATATCTAATGGTAAGTTATGTTCAACTGAAGGAATGAAGGTACTCAGGTTTACAGATCCGGTTAATGCATTAGAGCATTTCAAAATCAATAGAAAAGATTATGCTCTTATAATTTCTGATTTGCGAATGCCAGTTATCAATGGTGTGCAGCTATTGAAAACTGTTAAGGATTTGAATCCTTCAGCAAGAACAGTTTTAACAACTGACTTTGAATATGATAGTGAATTGATCCAAGATTATACTAAAAAACAGATAATAAATGGCCTGCTTCAAAAGCCAGTACAACCACATGAATTAGTTATAGAAGTCAATAAGCAAATTGGTATTATTGAGAGTATCAATAAAAAATAAATGGAAATTTGTAAATCGATCTTTATTTCCATTCCCATACTTTAGATGAGCAATTTCCTTGTTCATCAGCTTCAAACTCAGCCTATTCGTCTTTCTCTATTTATTTAAGTTATCGTCGAGAGTTGTAAATTCAAAAAAAGGGAATACCAAAAACTGGTGGGTCGTTTAGGAAGTGATAGAGAATGTACCCACCAGTGGATGTATCTTTGTCTCGACCCTTTCACCAGATACGGATAAAGGAGGAGAGATGAGGCTAGTGAGCAAACCTGCACGACCTCCAAGTCCGTAACGGTGTTGGTCATACAATTACCTACAAGAAAATAAATAAGAATTCAGGAACTTATTTAAGCAAAATATAAAAACTAGACGACCCTTTGGGATTAGTTCCCTTCATGTTTATAAAGAGAATAAATATATACACAACTCCACTGACAATTAAAGTATGTTGTCATTAGCGTGTCGTGACACAGGAGCAAAAGTGATTGAATGCGATTATGTTGCTAGAGGAATGACAGAAGAAGAACTTTGGAAAGATGGCACAGAGCATATAGTAAAGGTACATGGTATGAAAATTGAGGATATTACTCCGCAGTTTAAACACTTTTATAAACAATACATCAAACATTCCTAAAATACACACAAAATCAGGAGTTGCTCTTCAAGGAGAGAGATTTACAGGGTAAGAATTGCCTGCTGGACTGTAGTTAGTAGGGTCCTTCGGTCCCCTATCTTTTTGTTTGTGGCTTTGGAATTGGATAGCGTAGGCATCTAGTCGTATTTTGCCTTTAAGATCGTTTAACTATTGGTTTTAGATTTTTTACTTTGGTTATGCTTAAACGAGAATTTCCGCTCGCCTCCAAAACTTACTGAAGCTATGGAGCTATTATCTTCAATTGATTTCTCATCATCGCTGTGCCATCCCATACCTTCATTACCGTCATGATACAAGTTCAATAATCAGGAATTAAATTTTGTATTCAAAAGGTTCTCTACGATTTGTTTAAGGTTTACAAGTTCTCTAGTCCATGGTAATGCTTGCTTTATTGTAATTGAATAAATATACTGATAGTTAGAATCACCGTACCAAGCAGTTTTTCACTTGGTAACTATATGTTTTCTGAAAACTACTACATCATTCTTCCATGTAATGTTTTGTAGTAATGAATGAAAGTATCTGTTCGCCTGATCAAATGTCAAGATCTTACCATAATAATGTGCTGCGCCATCCATACTTACTAGATTTAATTATATGGCTTTTTATAAGAAAAATACATTTTAATATCTTAATCCTTTTGTCACATGAATGAATACATAAATAATTCTAGAGGCTTATTGTAATGTTTAGTGTAAATATAATTATGATTATTAATAACCTAGATGAGTTGTCATTATACGCTGAGACTTTTACATTATACAAAAGAATATCAGAGCAATATAGCAACCAAGCAATTTTGGATTCCATAAAACAATTAGTACCAGATACGGTATTAAAATTAAGTCGTGAAGACCAATCTTTGAAGCCTATCTTACATTGGTTCAAAAATGACTTTATGAAGTGGATGCCGAAGGAACTGCAGTGTACAAGATGTAATAGACCCATGAGGGTTCGAGTTTTAGAAGGCGATTCAACGACATTGCGAAAAACAGAAATCCACATGTGTGATATATGTGGTTCAAAGCAAATATTTCCACGATACGACAAGATATTGAGGATTGCAGAAACAAGAATCGGTAGGTGTAGTGAATGGTCCATACTCTTCGGCGCTATTCTAAATTCGCTATCGATTCAAACTAGAATAGTACATGATTATCTTGACCATTGCTGGAATGAATCTTTGATAGATAAGAAATGGGTACATATTGACTCAAATTTGGACTTTCCTATTTCTCTTAACCATCCATACTATTATGAGCAAAATTGGGGAAAGAAATATGTTTATGTTTTAGCATTCTCCTCTGACACTCTAGAGGATGTTACTACAGGTTATACTCAACACTGGGATTTAGTTCAGAAACGAAGAGGAAAGGAAGACAAGGTAACAGAATTCAAAAAGATTTATTTCAGAACATGATCTACGAAATCATGAATGTTCTATAATGTGTCTTAGTACTCCATTCATCAGTTATATGTTGGATGATGAATCGTGCGGTTTTGCATCCAACCTAGAATGTTGGATTCTTTAGAAATTTGCTAGTTTAGTTATATCCAGTGAGGAAAATCGACTCTGTCAATACTAAATCAAATCAAGATAACGAGGCTAAAACTATTTTTAAAGATGCAAGACCAATGATGATAATTAACCAAATTTTCAATGTGCACAGAAGAGCTGAACACTTATTAGAAATCTGCTAGTTTTGAGTCTATCATTTTATCACACTAATCATTGATTCGATTGTCTCACAAATAATAAACTTATAGTATCAGGTATTACAACATCAACATATGTCTGGGAAGACGACACCCGAAGAAGTACTTAATTCGATAACAGAAGGTATCAATGCAGGAGATCTAGATTCCTTAATGACATTATACGAACCTCTCGCATGTTTTGCTTCTCAACCAGGGCAGCTTGTTAAAGGTCCAGATGGTATACGCGAAAGCCTGCGTAGTTTCATTGATATGAACGGCAAATTAGACCTCAAGGTAAAGAGAGTACTTAGGGCAAGCGATCTTTCTCTTGTAACTACTGAATGGTCATTCAGTGGAACTGGGCCTGATGGCAAACATGTTGATATAACTGCTAGATCTGCAGATGTTTTACGTCAACAGCCTGACGGAACTTGGCGTTTTGTTATAGATAATCCTTGGGGAACAGACTGATCAGCTTTTCTCTGTTTCTATCCTAGGGTTTTCTATTGCGGTAATGATAAGTAGTCATAGTAACTTTTATCATGTGTATTCATATTTGGTACCTATATGAGGAGTGATGATTATTGGGACCATCACATAAAAGTTCATTTTTGAGTAACCTTTGACTACATCCTTTTATACATACTATCTACAATAAATATCTTGAAATATGAAAATTCCTATCGGGTTCGGTGGGCATACGGACAGTCCATCTAGAGGCAGATCTGTTAATTTTGCTATTTACTTCCTGATTTGAGAGCAATTAATTATTCAAATCCAAAACTCGTATCCTTTTCTCAAAATTCATCCTGATCTGCTCCGTATTCAAAAATACGAATAATTTATTTTCTATCAAAGTACAATATACAGTTACATTTATCCTCTTAACCTGTCCTGACTAAACTCCGGACTGCCGTATTCACTTATTTTTGGTTTTCGTCCATGAACCTTCTTATGAATTTGTAAGCGTTTCTCCTCCTCAAATTGCAATCCACATACTTTACACTTATAGGCCAATTCATTATATTACATCATACTAGCAAAAATGTATATCGTCTCATCGAATTATGAGATCTTGTGACCCCAACAACTTCAAAGGATTTTGTGCCTAATTTTGAAACTGCTTTTTAGAAGGCTTCAAAAAATAAAATATATGGTGATATCTAAATTCGTACTTCTTGGATCGTCAGAATCTGGATTGTTAACAGTTCGGATCCATTAACTAATTTTATTAATTAGAAAACATTATTTAAAATATGAAAGAATTTTTTATTGGAATGTCACTTACGCCAATTCTGGTGGTTCACCTCATTACAATGTTGACATCACCTGTTCTGGCACAATCTTGGTCTCAGGGAGCAGCTATGCCGACTGCAAGATCAGAAATTACTGCTACTAATATAGGAGACGATATCTATGTTATCGGTGGGTTTGTTGGATCAGGGGATGCCTCGGATGTTGCTGAAGTTTATAATGTCAAGAACAATTCTTGGAAATCGATAGCCTCTCTACCACAGGCTCTCCATCACTCTGCAGTGGCGAGCCATGATGGAAAAATATACGTTGTAGGTGGATTTATTTCAAGAGAATGGATTCCAACCAATCAATTATTCATATATGATCCAATAAAGAATCAGTGGACAGAAGGTAATTCGATGCCAACTCCAAGAGGCGCGTTAAATGCCTTATTTGTTAATGGAACTTTATATGCAATAGGTGGACAAGATGGTGATACAACTTTGAATATAAATGAAGCTTACGATCCGCTCAGAGATACTTGGATCCCTAAAGCACCAATGCCTACAGCTAGGCACCATGCTGCTTCTACAATTGTTGACAACAAAATATACGTAACCGGTGGAAGAATAGCTGGGTCTTCTCCTTTGGTAAATGTTAATGTTAATGAAATGTATGATACCGAAAAAGAGAAATGGACACAGATTGAATCCATGCCGTCAAAAAGAAGTGGAATAGCGGCTGCCACAATAAACAATAGCTTCTTCGTATTTGGAGGAGAAGATCCTACTAGGACATTTGGCAACAATGAAAAATATGATATAGAAAATGGTAAATGGACATCACTAGAACCAATGCCTACTTCCCGTCATGGCTTGGCAGCTGTTTCTATTGGTAACAAAATTTTTGTAATTGGTGGAGGACCTGAACCCGGATTAAGCGTAAGCAATGTTAATGAAATCTACGACGATTCTATAGTAATTTCTAATACCACAAACAAATCAAGTCTTAACACTACAATGCCAGAACAATTGCCTCCTCAATCTATCAATGGAAGTAAAGTGGGTAAAATTTGACAAGCTATCATATGGATAACAAAAGGTCCATCTCCAAAATTAATTTCACTTTACTATCCTAGAACCCTCTAAGAGTACCAATTTTATTGCGGGCCCGTCGGGATTAGTTCCATTCATGTAGTAGGGTTCTATCAATTTGTATTTCAGTTTTGTTAGTAACTTTTCTAAAACTATGTTTCGTACGGAGACAACGATTTCTTGTTATGGGCTGGTCGTCTGTGACTCATTTTTGACACAAATCTAAGCAAAAGTCTCAAATTCTCAATTATGTAATTCAAGAATACTTATTACAACGCATGTATATTTCAAAGAGGGGATCTTGAAAAAAAAAGATAAGGTAAACACATTTGGTGGCACAAGCAGTGATATTAATCTTCCCTTGCCCATTTTGTTTATGTCCACATGGTGGTGAAGATACGTTAGATGATTCTTTAATTAGACACAAAGAGAACTACCCATCTAGTTGTCTTCGTTGCGAAAAATTTGAACCTGATACTGATCTTCGTACTAGAGAGCTTACAAACAGTATCGCAGACAAAGTAAACAATCTTAGTGAAGGAATTGTTCGTAGAAAAATAGCACGTATTGATCGTCTGTATATTGATTATAACAGAGACGTAGAGTGTGCTATCGAACCTTTGAACAATAAAACAGCCGAAAATGAATACCATAATTACCATAAAGAAATTTTAAAAGAAATCAGAGAAATGCATGCTCAAAATGATAACGGTTTACAATTTTTATTCGACATTCATGGTACGGGGCTAAAGAAGGTCAAAGACTCAAACGAACAACTTCATCCTATTGATATAATTATTGGAACTGACCAGGGAAGATCGATCCACGCTTTGACGGAGGTTAATCCTCATGTCTTCTGGGGTGCCAGTGGGTTAGTACAGCTGTTAAAAGATAAAGACATCAGAGTATGGCCGCCAGATCAGAATCAGGAAGCTACGAGTCACATTCTGGACGGCGGATACACTATAAAGACATATGGCAGCACTCAATTCAATGAAGGATTAGTAGCAATTCAGTGTGAAGTTATACTTGCAATCAGAGAGGATGATCAAAAACGTGAACAATTTGCAGGAGTTATGGCTGAATGTATCTGGAATTTTGTTAAACCGTTTATCTAATTGTCAATCATGTACTGTTATTAATATTAATAATCTTTGAAAACGTGGAGGCATGTAGGTAATCGGGTTTTTGACCCTAGTGCTGGTAACATCAATCTTGATAAATTTGTACTCGATCATCCTTGTCAGGTCAGTAGCCGTAGGGGCAAGTCTGATTTTTCAGATTGATCAAAATTAGAATTTCTAGTTTCTCTTGTGGTGCCTATTGAGGGACTAAGTAGAATTATAATTACAGGTTTGCATTTATTTAATCACTGAGAAGAGAAAAAATCAATATATGCAATAAATGCTTACTATATTAAGGTTTAAAGCCATTAGAAAAATTAATTAACGTTATTTACAAAGATATCATCGATAATGGGATACGTAGAGTTAATGAGCAAAGCAGAAAATGTACATCACAAAACGGCAGAGTCATATAGGATAAATAACTGATGAAAAAACTTGAATGGTAGTAATACCGGATATGTTGATCCTCGCTTTAAGCGACTCTTATGGTATCTTACATGCAGTACAAGGGGAGGATTCAATAGACTCAAAATTCTGGATCTTATTAGCTCAAACCCAAGCAACGCTAACCAAATCGCATCTCAACTAAAGGTAGATTATAAAACTGCCATTCATCATCTTGACGTATTATCTAAAAATGGTTTAATAATTACGGATAACAGGGATGTCTATGGAGCAACGTACTTTCTAACTCCACTCATGGAAAAAAATTATCAATTATGTAGGGAAATTATGGATAGAATTGGGAAAAAGTAAATTAAGTCTTAAGGAGGAGAAATTTTAAACCAAATGGATTTCATGCTCGCTGCAGCCGGTGCAGCTATCACCAATATAGGATTATTAAGTGTTATTATTTACACATACATTCAAAATATCAGACTCATTAAATCTTACTTTACTTACGGATTAACTATTGTTGCAGCTTTATTTATCGTTCAAAACATAGTTATAGTGATATTTTGGTCCAATTTGTATATGGCAGGACCATCCATAAAGAACATAGTTGACGCAGCAGCCCCATATTTATTTGTGATAAACTTGGCCCAGTCTATTGCTTTAGCAGTCCTCCTCTGGATAACAAGAAAATAGTACAAATTTTAGTAACTATAGCTCAACGATGAATTTATGGTATCCATGTGAGTAATGTTTCTTATTTAAATTATTAAAGCTTGAGGATTCAAACTATATTTAAGGGTCTAAATATTGACGAAAGTAGTACAAGGGTTACAAATATAATTAATGTTTAATTAAAGTAACTGACCTTACAACCTAAAATCAGATTGATAATTAATTAATTGAGTCTAAATGACAAAATAATTTTACCTCAAATACGACAAATACGACATCAGTTTTTTGGGTCTAAATAGGGAGAGATTTGGGAAAGTCTTGGGAAAGTCCTTAAGTATTCTGAAACAAGATGGCACTTTAATGAACAAAAAAGAACTTGATAGAATAAGGATGACGGGAGCAATTTCTTTTTTATGCCTTCTGTCATTAAGTATAGTATCAATTACGCAGTCAACCTATCGACAAACATTTGCTCAAGGTGAAGACAAATCCATGATGAACATGACCTCATCTTTGCTTCAACCAAATGCAAACGGTACGCTTCTAAAAGTTGAAGCATCCAATGCGCTTTTTGAGCCAGCAGCAGGCTTAAGTAATGTATACGGCCCAAAGGGATTGTTTCCATTTGAAGATGCCTTTAAGTGTGGAAACGCTTTAACATGCGGTATTCCAGCTGGGGATGACTCAAAATTCACAGGAACTTTTGAACAAAAAAACTTGAACAAAATGACAGCGTATGAGGCTACTTATACATCTCCTGTAACCTACGGTCCGCATCAAATCAAAGGACACACATACAAAATAACGTTAACAGATACAGAATGGAATTCTCCAGATGCTGCACTACCGACTAAGAATGCTGAATTCTCTCAAATGGTAAATAACGTAGGATTTAACCAGATCCAGCATGGCTCATCACAAATTGACAGGTCTGATGTCCCACAGCTATACGACTTGGCATTTTTATATGGACATGCGAAGGTAACTGACATTACCAATGGAAACAACACCGAAGTCGCAAAAGACATATTCACGCATGCAATGGTTGCTCACGTAATGGATGAAAAGGCTTACTACCAGAATATGAAGAATGAGGCAAAAAGCCCAAACATGGTATTTTTATTTGCTGTAAATATTCCAAATGAAACAGAGCTACCAGGTGTTGGTAAATTAACTGCGGAAAAAGCTCAATCTTTCACACCACTTTCAACTGATCCCTCACTGAAGACCACACCTAAATTCAGCTATCCAGTAAAAATGGATGAACCTAGAGAAGGAGAAATAGACAAACCGATGTCACAATCAGCTATTTGGCCAGTTGCAAATCCAAAACAACCATTATTCTTCACATTCTTGGTATTCCAGAATGTCGATGCCCAATGGACTGCTGGAATGAAAAGCGACACTGCTCAATAGTCTACTATAAGTGACCAACAGAAAGCACAGGGAGATAAAACTTCCCTATTTTTTCTTACAAAATCATGTTAAGGTTTACCTAAAATTGGGTTTAAAAATATTATAATAAGAAAAATTAATTCCTGATAGTTTCTCGTTTTACTGTTTTACTTTGAGGTGTTTTTTGATGTCAAACATTTTGTGGTGGTGATAATGTATGGAAATCGATACTAATGATAAGGATTGAATCGATGAGTCCGGAGCCGTCGGGATTAGTTCCCTTCATGTAGTAGAGTTCCATTAACATATTTTTTAGTTTTCTTTTTAGTAACGAATAGGATTTACCTGAAACCCAGGTCTCTAGGCAGTTCACTTTTTGCTCTCTTGTTAAGCCATAAAATATGAATTGAATCTAAGGACCCTTATGACTTAAAATTAGAAAATATCTTATTAAAGTAACCAAACTATGTAACTAAATCAGGTTGGGGTTAGATAATTTAGGCACAATAAATTATAAAAAAGGTTTAGTATTTTTCACCTAAATTGTATTAAATCAATAATGATTATTTTCAGTATGAAAAGAGAGATGTATTGCTGCCAGGCTTGTGAGAACAATACCAGCATTTTGTATGAGTTCAGAAAGAGGATGTTTTGTAAGGAATGCCTTGAACTAATCATTTCAACTCGAGTTAGTTCTGGCATTTAATTGCAATTTAGTTAAGACAGTTGCAAATATATTGAGTTATCTAGTTTTTATATCACAAAAAGGAACACGGTTTTGTGTCCACTTATTTTCTAAATTCCTAGTAGTGCCATTGGTAAAGTTGACTAGCTGGAATATTAGTATGGTGTTCTGCCCTTTGGTGTACTTTTGGTATAGAAAGTTAGGATAGGCGGCACGATATCCACGACTTCACTCAGCGCTTGTCGTACTCGTCGTGTCGGCGAAACCAGAAGCCCGTCTCGTTACGTCCCTTGGGAGCGCGGTCGAGCCACTGGTACATTCCCCAGAGCCCATCCAGTCCGCGCGCATAGGTGGAATAGGTGTGGTAGACGACGCCGTCCTCGAGCACGAACGCGCTCATGCCCGGCCTCTCGCGTGTGTACGTGGCGACGTCGGTTCCGGTCATGGCCGCGATCTCCGCGACTGGCCCCTGGTCGCCGCGCGATCCCCACTTTCGAACGGTCTTCCCTGCGAGCGGCTCACGTGCCGCCGCCTCGCGCCGGTAATTGTATTCAATGTCTCCCTTGCGTTGTTGCTCGTCGGTGAACCAGACGTTGAAGTCGAAGTTAAAGTCGCTGCCGAGCGAGGATGCCCAGGAGAACATCCATCCCATCCGCCGCTTGTACGCCTGCAGCTTCGCGAGAGGCGCCCGCGACACCGCTGAAAGTGTGACGTCGTGGTTGGCCAGGTGGACTACCAAGCCGTCGAAGCCGTCGGCGATCGCCGAGCAGGCCGGACACCCCGCCGTATAGTCGGGCCCGAACATGAAGTGATACACGAGGAGCTGTGAGCGTCCTCGGAAGAGGTCTGCCAGCAAGGCGCTGCCCTCGTCGGTTTCGAATCGATACTCCTTGTCGATCCGAACCCACGGCAGCTTCTGCCGCCGCCGGGCAAGGTCGTCACTGCGTCGCGTGAGCTCCTTCTCCGCCTCTAGCAGCTTGAGCCGCGCTGCGAGCCACTGTTTACGTGTCCCGGTTTTGTGCTTCATCAAGGCCCATCTCCAAAAGTTTTGCAATGTCCCAGTGGATCTGCATCTCCACTAATCCTACAGTTACCGTTACCTTCTATCACACATGGAGCGTTACTATTGGCATGTACTTCACCTTTATCATGGTCACGATCAGACCCTCTGAAAGTTCTGTTATGACCATTACTCCACGTTCCAGATATGTTGAATATTACCATTAAAGTAATATCTTGTATCGCATATATTAGTTTGATAGTGTTTTTGTTTCCTGTGACCATAGAACTGGGCTTGTTAAGATAATCAATTGATAAGTCTGAAGCCGTCGGAGCAAATTAGATTTTTCAGATTGAGCAAATTTGAAATTTCTAGTTTCTGTTGTGAAGAGTTTTTACCCATCTAGTTGCCGAGAAAGACCCTTATCACGTAGGGCACGCCCCGCTTTAGAGTTGGCTAGATTCCAATTAACTACGCGATCCATGTGAATTTTCAAGGTAACATCATCACCTTTAGATAGATATGATGCAACGTTTGGATCGCTTAGGCCCGCTGGCGACACATACTTCGAATGGATCTGGCAATTAATCTTACGTGCTTCCTCCCCTTCAACCAGTTGCACAGAACCGCTAATCAATACCCCTTTCAAGTCCAGCCCCGAGCGTGAAATATCTATCATCACTGACGCGTGTGGTCTTGCTCTAAGGTTCTTGTATTTGCGAGTGTGGCGAGAAGTGGGAATGCAGATATCGTTACCAATACGAATAAACCACATTGGGACAATATGGATACTGTTATCTTCTCCAAGTGTAGCTAAGTTAGCAATGAGAGTCATTGATAGGATTTTGTCGATCTCAGCAGAACTAAGCGAAGGAGGTTTAACATTCTCAGCACTGGAATTAGAAGCCATTACTAGTCCGAATCACCGTTCATATTACAACTTGATCTCTAATAATCTATGCTGGTGTTAAAAATTAAATGCAGTGTGAATGAGTCGGGATATGAATGAATATTCAATCGGAACCTATTTTCATAATCTGCCCGTCGATACCCACTCCGCTATCGGTTCTAAAAGGGGTTCTTAGTATAGGATAACATTGCTAAGCTTTAAATCTTTAGTCAATTGAATAAATATTAAATTTATTCATTTACAGGAATAGTTCAACTTTAAATTACTGTTAAATGGGAGAAAAGCTCACAGATTAATTGGACAAAGTGAGTAACAAAGATAGAGAAAATGAAAGTAATCTCATATTAGTATCGGGAGCAAGTGGCTTTATCGGTAGTAGAGTTGTAATAAAATTACTTGCTACACGTAAACACAAAATAAGATGTATGACACGAAAACCGGATGCACTCCATAATTATTTTGGAGCAGCTAGTAGTCTTTTGGATATAGTTCATGCGGATGTTCAAAACTATTCTGATCTCCTTAGAGTTATGAAAGGAGTTGATATTGCATTTTATCTTGTACACTCAATGGAGGGTTCTTCAAAGGAATGGAAAAAATTTGCAGAGCGAGATAGGACTGCTGCCAAGAATTTTGCTCGCGCAGCTACCGCTTGTGGAGTTAAAAGGATTATCTATCTTGGTGGTTTAACTTGTGCAAGGGAACCAGATCTATCGGAACATATGCGTAGCAGAGCCGAGGTAGGTGAAATTCTAAAGACATCAACAGCTGAAGTGACTATATTTAGAGCTGCGATTATCTTGGGACAAGGTGGAGGATCATTTCAAATGTTACAATATCTAGTCGAAAGGTTACCAATAATGGTATGTCCGAAATGGGTGCTAACTAAATCCCAACCAATTGCAGTTGATGATGTAATAGAGTATCTCGTCAGATCAATCTATGTAAATGAAACTAAGAAGAAGACTTTTGATATTGGAGGACCGCAGGTTCTTACTTATAAAGATATGATGAAACTTTACTCATCCATTTTAGGAAAATCATTAAGAATAATTATCATCCCGTTTCTAACACCAAGACTTTCATCATATTGGGTAGACCTTATAACTCCTGTAAGAGCTTCGCTTGCAAGACCTCTTATAGACAGCCTAAAACATGAATCGATAGCAACAGATGACTCTATATGTAATATTATTCCTCTCAAATTAAAAAATTTCGATAATTCAATTAAAACTGCTTTAAATGAACAAAAGAGAAAAGAAACAGTCAAGAAAAAAGAACATAAATCCTTTACTTTAAATAGACAAATTTTGATAATCTCATTGACGGTATTAGCGTTAATTGGTTTCTCAAATTATTTAATTGAACAGGGAAACAAAATCTTTGAACCTATTTGGCTCATATTGATTGGTCTATGGTATTTTGGGATTGCCCTTTCGTTATATTTCATACGGAATGGGGCCAGACTTGGATCTATGATTGCAGGTGTAATTGGATGGATTACACTAGCATTTTGGGTAATCAGTAATTTCTATACTATATCAGGTAACTCCGTTATTACATCCGATCCAGATTATCCCAGGACAATAAGAAATTTAATAGGCGCTATAGTATCTGTACTTGTAATAGCATCAGCTCACAATGTTTTTCATAAATTACGAATTCTTTATTTATAGCCAAATATGTTAGTGCCAAACAATACTATGAAGAATTACACGGGCTAGTCGGTACCCACGACGCTATCGGTTCTAAAATGAGGTTCTGATAGAGTTATCAATTACTAGCTTAAACATTTCTAGTTCACTAGTAATAGATGACTGTAGTTTTAAATCAAGTATTAAAGAGAAACGTTAGGAGGCATGTAATTTGCTACTGTAGAACCATGGTGATGTACCATCAGCCATTCATTATTGTTTTTGTTGTTGTTGATATTCTGTTTTTCGAAGATATTTGTAGCAATTACGTCCATTCTAATACTATTTTTATCTCCTATAACAGAATCAATATTTTCTAAACAAACAACTATTGCCATATTTTCAAATGCTTTTATCTTTATATTTGTAATAAAGAACTTTATCATCTTAGTATTTTCAAATATTCTTACCCAACTTTCCCTTATCGCTGTCCAACTATCGCTGTCCAACTAGTAAATATTTCCCAACCAGGATGTATGCAGGTTGTATCATCGCTATGTTTCCAGATCTCCTCCATTTTTTCAATAGATAAGCTTTCAAATGCTTTATAGAATCTCGTATTACTATCCTCTATAGTTTGTTCTGCGCCTTTTTCTTTATCCATTAGAAATTATGCACAGTTTTATTGATTTAAAAATAATGATTTATTTGATGCTTTGACGTTGAGTCTTAAGGGTACTACACACGATAAGCATGTATTGGGATTCTGTGGGATGTGGATTGTAGCAATTCGGATCCATAGATAGACGTCATTCCTTATTCCAACCTTAAACAAAATAAAAAGAAAATTGTTATTTATTTCTTAAACTGCTCTACTAATTTTTCTATTTTGGTCAAAACATCAGAGGACGGTTTTTCAATGTTTTCCCTTAATATCCAGTATTTACCATTATGATAAATTAGTGGTCTTACATTCTCATCTGCAGATATCTCAACCACTTCTCCAATAAACATGATGTGGTCTCCAATTTCTTCATGTCTTTGAAGTTTACATTCCGCATTCATTGCACAGCCACTTACCATTAAAGTCTTTATTTTGTTACCATTGTAAAACATCACATCCATTCCTTTCAAGACACCCACTTTATCTACATCTCGACCAGAATAACGACCACATATACTAGACAGTACGTTTTGTTCTTCACCTCCCAAATTGACTCCAAATTCCTTCGACTCGATAATATTGTATGCAGTTGCATCTTCCCCCCGAACGTTAACTGCAATGAGACTCGGAGAATAGGATATGTGATGAGTCCATTCTGCTGTCATCACATCTGGACCGAAAGGACCATCGCTTGTAATCAATCCTACATTCGTAATAAATTGCCTTGTACGTCTATCATTCCATTGTAGATTCATGCATAGTTTGCGTTGAAATAGTATTTATTATTAAGTTAGATTTAATGACCTATATAGTCACGAGTTAAGTGACCATATTGTTAACAATTCGGATCCAATCCAGAGGGTTTAATAACAAAGAAATTTTCATATGGATTTTCTTAAACAAGTAAAGTCATATTGTTATTGAGGAGATACACTCTTACTAATACTCGTATATAGTGACAGATACGTTACGAGTTCTTCGGGATTAGTTCCCTTCATGTAGTAGGGTTCTACTAACCTGTATTTAGCTTTTCTTTTGTTAGGTCACGAGTTTTCTAGAAATGACAAAAACAATTTCTGATGATTACCCGACTTTGGAATCGATATTAATCTTCGAATACCAGTTACAAACTAATGATAATTTCGATAGTTCTAGTTTGATACCCTTGTATATCAATTACGAATCGCTAAGTTTAGCTATTTATTTTATCTTTTCGAGCATATCCTCAATTTTTTCTTCTAAACTAAGGATCTTATTCAACATGGTTTTATTACGCTCCTCCAGATCTACAATGTGGGTTAGAAGTTCATCCTGTTTCTCTGAAGTTTTTTTCTGTCCATTGTAGACCCACCATGTTATGACTGCACCAATCACAATGCCTGCCACTAGACCAACCCAGGTACTCCCTGCATTAGATATATCCATATCCTTGGTACAGTCGCCACCGAATATGTTCCGTAGTTCATACATGCACCCCCAAAAGGAAAGAATTTCAAACAAACTAGCATTATAACGATAATAGTTAGTGTTATAATTTGCGCCTTAATGTCTAACTTGACCCTAAAGTAGGTAAATAGAATTGCCCTTCTATTGCACAACCGACATTCACTAAAGCAGTGACCTAGTCAGTACCCACGACGCTATCGGTTCTAATTTAGGATTCTGATTATATCAATTAACATCTAAGCTTTAAGTTTTTCTTTTTTTAAGCAATTAGAATCATAACTTGTTTTTGATGGTAGTTAGTCGGTGTTTGCTCGGAGGGACTAGTCTGATTTTTCATATGGTTCCAGGTAAATTATAGGAGCTATACAAATCAACAAATGTCGCTTTTACAATATTGAATGCCAGACCTTCTTCATATGGCCCTTTTGATATAGCTTTCAGAATACCCCGCTGTACTGATCTTAATCTTTTCTTGTCCACCATGATGTCTTGGGGAATTTCAATCTTTACTTCCATTTTTAATAATACTTCTTTAGTTTTAACCAATAATCACATGTTCAAATCGATATTTAAAAACGTAAGTCTATTCTCGGCTAACCTAAAGAACTGAATAAGATGATATTAACAACTTTCTTCCCCTCAAAGGATAAAATCATATATGTTTAGCGGGATAAGCCTTATTGATAAGATAAGTGGAGTCATCAAATAACGGTCCACCTCCGGCGTCTAAAACTGGAGGGGAAGATAATCGCCCTGTAGAAGTAATATTAGCTAGTTGGGTGGATAGATTTGTGGCATGGTTAATTGATTTTATCATAGTATCAATAGGTTTAGGAATTTTGTTTGCACTGATAGCATTTCCATTTTGGTTCTCAGATTATAGTAATGATATGGCGTTAGAACATAGAAACTTTGGACCGTTTCACTATCTTCTGTCAAGCATTGCTTTCTTTGCATATTGGACTTACTTTGAGCATACGAGCGGACAATCAATCGGTAAGAGGCTATTGAATATAAAGTCGACAGATATGTCTGGCAAGGGTGTTGATATCAAAAGTGCTGCATTAGAAAGCTTTGGAAAATCATTCTTGCTTCCTTTAGATGTAATCTTAGGATGGCTTTTTACTAATAACAAGAGACAGAGAATATTTAACAAAATAAGTAATACTATAGTAATCAAATTGAAGCCTAGAGAAGAACCAACGGAGAATATTAGATATAGAAAGGACTAGCGCAGAATCGCGCGGAATGAGGGATAGGTTCGAATGCGTCGGCATTAATGCCCTGCCATTAATAATCTACAACTATATGTATCAATAACATTAAGGATATTAATGAAATCTATCAGCTTCGGAGTACATTTACCCATGATGGGATTTGTTCGAGGTGAAGCTGCCTCAAGAGAGCAGATAATCTCATTCGCACAAAAGGCGGAAGAGTTAGGATACGACTCATTGAGTGTGAATGATCATATTGTTTTCAGAACGGCTTGGCTTGATGCCATAAGTTTGCTATCAGCAATTGCTGCTACTACTCATAGATTAAAAGTAGGTACATCTATACTGAACATAGTTATAAGAAATCCAGTCATCTGTGCTAAGGCTTTATCCTCAATCGATATCTTATCTTCAGGCAGATTATTTGTAGGCTTGGGTCCAGGGTCGTATAAAGGAGATTATGATGCTTGTGGAGTCCCTTTTGAGGACCGGTGGAAGAGGTTTTCTGAGGCATTAGAGGTTATCCACGCACTTTGGAACGACGCGAGTGAAACCAAGCCATCGTTAATAGATTATGAAGGTAAATACTATAGGTTAAAAGGAATATCTTTCCAACCTAGACCTTTTCAAAAACCTCGTCCTCCTATAATGATAGCAAGTTGGGGTTCAGAACAAGGTCTAAGAAGGGTAGCAAAGTACGGAGACGGCTGGATGGCATCAGCTTATAACATTACACCGGAAAAATTCAAGGAGAAATGGAAGCTACTTCTGACTTATAGAAGAGAGCTGAATAAGGACGTTGAATCATTTGAAAACTCCGTGATGACAATGTTCGGATATATTGATAATGATAAAGAAGAAGTCCACAAGATAGTTAAAGATATAGTATCACCAGCTCTTGGAAGGTCTGCTGATGAACTGGAGAATTTATTACTCTTTGGGCCTACTGATCAATGCATTAAAAAGATTAATCTCCTTTACGAATCAGGAGCAAAACGTATTCACTTCTGGCCTGTAAAGAACTATCTACAACAAATAGAGATATTCTTCAAGGAAATAGCCCAGAATTTTGGTTAGATTATTTGAGGACACCTCCAACAGGCGTGCATACTACTGAGTTCGGTGGATCTGTATTATTCGTTTCAGCTACGAGTAACGCAAATTTCGCTACTAATGCGAGATATCTTCTTAAGGTAAAATAAAGTTTTGGCGCGGTTACAACGCCGCCTGACAGAATGGATCTAAACTAAGATAGGTAAAAGTAAGTTAAGTTAGGTAAAAGTTATTTTATGAGCCCGTCGGGATACGATTGAATATTCAGTCGGAACTAAATTGGAAATTCTTACACTAGAATTTGATATGATCTATAGAGTTTTAAATTATTTATGCTCAACACGCATTAAATGCATTCTTGGATGAGCCGGCGTTACATTTACATCCAACCAAAATAAAATACTTGGCAGAACGCTAATGGGTATGTCCGAAAAGCAAGTAATTGTGATAACTCACTCCCCATCTTTTGTTGAATTGAGTCTGTTCTCCCCTGGTAGAGACTTAGTTTCTGTAAGAAAAATTGGCTTACTCAGTCACATCGCGAGAAAGACAAAAATTTAAGTGCTATCTTGTAAGTTCGAGGATTATGGTTCAACGGTCACATGAATTTGTATTCATTACTCTGTCTATGTTAGCTGTGACAGTCATTATTACAGGCCAAGATGCTCTCGGCAGCAGTGCAAGCAATATTTTCGATAGGAACCTGACCGGTAATGACGGTCAGGAACAGCCATCACCTCTTAAAGAGATGAATTTCTCTGAGACTACCGAGGCGTACAGCCATGAAGGAATCTTGGAAACGACAATTATCATTGATGAGCATGAAGGTATGGTTGGAAACGAATCAGTCAAAGCGAT
>Ga0209879_1000009_pt1 | contig 26251 bp, 26 predicted proteins | sample GWRWN3_20_30_FD_187240 | JGI IMG/M metagenome (GOLD analysis project Ga0209879, IMG submission 187240) | Riverbed sediment microbial communities from areas with no vegetation in Columbia River, Washington, USA - GW-RW N3_20_30 (SPAdes)... | ecosystem: Environmental > Aquatic > Freshwater > River...
TTCTCAAACCGTAGAAATAAGCCTCTTCACTCATGGGATCATGTTTAAGTTCAACATCCGGTAGCGATCTTATGAAACTTCTAATCTCTTCTTGGAAGTTTAGAGCCATGTCATTAATAGTAATTGTTTCTTCTTTATCAAGCAATACATTTTGCAATTCACATAAGTTAAGAATAATGACTAGAGAGTATATTTTGTGCCGATTTTTTTGTGTTCACATCACACACAGTTTTTTCTCGTTTGATTTCTTGAAAGATAAAAAACTAATTTTACCGGTGACTTTTACCTAATCTATAAAATCAGTTAATGTTGTTTTATTTCTTTTTTTGTTTGGTTTCCAATTTTCTATATGGGCCGGAAGGGATGAATCTGGAATTTCAGACGAGTCCTAGTTAGAGTTTCTAAATTTAGCAATAGAAAATACTCTGCTAATACTAATCTATTTAATATCTATCTTCTCCCATTCCGCAAGCGAGAATTTCGTAGCCTACTAAACCGTCCTTTCCGTTACCATCTTTATGTGACGTTTCTAGACATATCTTCTGGTCATCATAACTCAGCTCATATCCGGGTGAGTTCTCGAACTTTTGCCAGTTGACTGCATCACGGTTTGTGCATTCCTCATGGTCTATGCACTTCGAGATTTCGCATAGAGAGCCATGATATGCCAGAAACTCAAATTCATTAGTGGATGCATCATTGGGTTCGTGGTCTTTTGGATCCCACTCCATATCATCGAAACCATCAGAGCACTCAACTTTTTTCGCAAATGAATACTGCGTTGATAAAAATACTGTTAATACTAATGTCGCAAGTAACACAAAAGTAATTTGCCTAAACACAAGACTTGTGGAACCTTACACTTAATAAATCTTATTTCTTTGGGATTTATAGTATCTTCATGATTTTATAAAATGAGATCTAAGTAAATAGTGTAAGACGTTGGAGATTTTGACTGCGCTGTCTATGAAGCAAGTATGAATTACATCTTTACGAAAAAACAGGACATTGTGATCTCTTCATTTACGGCGCACCTAAACTGAAATACCTAATACAGTAACACTCGTGCCAGACGGGGTGAATCCAGATTTTTCATGTGGGTCTTGCCTACCTTCCATACATTGATTTTCGCATAATTATTCTTATCAGTTTTCTTATGAGAAAATATATGAGTCTTTGTGTCTGGTCCAATATTATCAGATATAGTATTAATAACTGATGTTTCTCTTTAAGATGCCGGAACATTGTTTTGAATGCTAAGCAATACTAAACTATGATACCCTCCCTGATTGATTGGTTATCTAATTGTTTTATAGTCCGTTGAAGAATAGATCATAAGGCAAAAGAAACTGGTGGGTAATTGGTTGTTTTTTGTTCACACAATCGATAAACTCCTCCCTCCAGTTTTTGATTAAACTATCAGAAGATCGGGTATTTCCCATTATCTTTCCCTTCATTCTAACATGTCCGCTTTGAGTTTATGATATTGACCCGCTGTATAGTTTCCCTTCCAATGCGAGCTTCTACATTTCAGCAACGTATGGATTTTTTGTGTGACTTTCGGCTTCTAATTCAACTATACTAGCATACACTTACATTTACGCGTAGGTAACGATGCTGCTACTATGATACAAGCAAGAGTGAGTATGTCCGACAAGCAGTTTAAAAAAATGATAATGCAAAATTTTTTTATCTAGATCTCTTAGTTTCTCAGGTTAAGATCTAATAATATGATGAGATATTCTCGCATTGGGATTTGAATCCATTTAGGGATGCTATGTGATTAATCCGTAAATGCAAATTAAAGAAAAGGCTTGTAACAACATTAGGGGCCATAAGTAGGGTGGATGGTAAAGGGATCAGTGACAAATTTGTCTCTATAAGAGGATTCAGATACATCCGATATTCTGAAATTCTATATTGTTCCAGTGGAGCAAGTGGAGTGAAACTTGTTTACGATGTGAATGCACATCTAAAATAAGGTGTTGTTTGCAGCCATCATCAATACTACGTTGTGTCGGAAAGGATTGATATTTTTTAACAATTCGAATCCAATCAGGAGATATGCGTTAATATTGAATTGGAGCTTACAACAGTTTAATTCCTTTGACAAGTTTACATAGTCTAGCCTCAATATATTTTATGAACTGGCACAGATGTCGGCAGTTTCCTATGAATAATTTTATGCTTAATCTATCTCCAATCGTCCATTGCATAGACGTCCTCCATATGATAGCCGGGATCATTATTTTTTGTCATCATAACACCTTGGTAGTCAGTCTTGAACCCCTTAGAAATCATTTTTCTATATGCAGCCAGGTTACCAGTGTTAACTCCTGCAACAAGTTTAGATAGTCCTTGGGAAGCCGCAAAATGTTCACAGTATTCAAGGAGGTTGTCAAAATTAGTAGATGCAGACCTGTCTTCATTTCCTACCACCGAGCCAAATTTTACATAGCATGTATTACTTCCCGCCTCGGTTGCTTGTCCACAGTGACATATCGCTAGACCTACCAACCTATTATTTTTGTTATCAACCAAGAGGATTGAATCTCCAAGTTTCTGATTTGCCACGGACAGTATTTCGATCCTGAGATCTAAACCCCTATAAATAGAATCTGTTAGAGAATAACAGTTGACAAGGGTCTCTGATCGTCGTTCTTTATTGATATTAGAATATTTGCTCCAACTTATAATCTCTTGACTCTGTTTCGTTGGGTTCCCTGGGTTGACAGGTTTTGACATTACTGCGGTGAGGAACCTAGGCCAAAAGTCGTACTTTTGGTAAAGATGGATATGTTTAGGACTATTAGAGAAGGTAAAGATCCCAATGTGTTCAGTTTTTAGATCTTTAAAGATATCCATTGTTTTATCTAACAAACGTTTTGCAATGCCCTTGGCCCACAGATCAGGATGCACTGTGAGCGGCCCAAATATTCCCACACTTCCCCAATTAGCAATAAAGTTTGATCCAACAAATTTTCCATCTACTTCTGCAGCCAAAGATAATAAAGGATCCGCCCTAAAGCGTGTACTTATATAGTCTGCGTCGCCGAAGAAACTCATAGGGTCAGGTAAACTAAGAAATCTGCCAAAGGATAGTCTAAATACCGTATCTGCTTCTTTTAGGTCAGCCTCCCTTAAGGGACGAATGAGGGTCTCCATAATTCACCTATAGAAAGTGATCTACTAAAGCTTTGATATACGATAACCATGTGTCAACAAATGGTCCGGGACTGGTTACGGACAAAATTGTCTCTAAAACAGGATTCAAAGATTTCTATACAGGAGATTAGAAATTAGCAGAGTTCAAATTGGATCTATGTCATTTATGTGGTTGTTGCGTGTAATATTTATTTTATTTTATGCTAAAAGGACTTTATATATATCATCTTCATTCTAAATGTACTGTGGGACGCTGGGATCCAAGGAACCTAAATTAAAGTTTGATTTGGACATAGCTGGATTTGCACTATTAGTAATCGGGGTTTGAATTACTGTGATATCTGTTGGCTCATTGATAACAGGATATGCATTACTAACTAAGGGAATATTTTTAATTCCAGGGTTACCAAATACAATTATTCTTCATAGTCTCTGGACTAATTGTAAGCATGTTTGGAATAATCTTGTTGTTTGTAAATGGCGCCCATATTAAACTAAAGCGTCTTAAGTATGGAGATGATAGATTTTATGTAGATGATGAATGGCGACACTAAATTGAACCTATTTGGGTGTTGTTACTCTGCCAAAATATGACTTAACCTGTGGTCGGTACATGTAGTAAAGTATTACTCCACTAATAATTAACGTCGTAATATTTACAATGTTTCCTATTGATATAATACTGAAGACTAAAGTTATTATGGCTAGTATCACGGTCAGTAACCAGGTCCTGCTTTTACTAGTAAACAAGGCCCAAGCCAATCCAAACCATGCAAGGCCCAATGAGATTGATATAGATGCAATTGTATACATCGCATTAATTATTGCACTGGTTAATGTGGAACTCGCGACTAGATTTGGCTGACTTGCATCAGTTAGATTAGAAATTTTGTTAAGTTCTGAAGTTATTATAGTTGGGACAAGATATATGGTAACGACGCCTCCAACTAGGAGAATAATTCCATTAGCTATAGCCAATATGTTTACAATCCTAACGGCAGATGGACGACTTTTTTGCATTATGTTTTGCTATCACGTCTATGTGTGATTACTGTGATAAATAGTTATACCAAGGATAACACCTTTTTTGATAGGATCTTCCAAACACTAGATTAAACTCAAGTTTAGAGTAATAGCTTCATGTAAAATAAGTTAAAAATTAATTGCTATTTACCATGGTTCCTTATGTGTTGTTCTGACTATTTCATTGAACTTCCTTGCTAATTTCCTGGCATTGAAAATCTGCCATATGAAGAAAATGAGATACAGAATAGCGAATATTGCCATAATTCCTGCTCCTCCAGTCCCAATGGAAGAAACGTTACTCGTTGAATTAAACTCTCCTGGCATCGCAAGAAAAGGTATTGAGAAAAGAGAAATAGCGAACACAGCATAAAGAATTAAACCCAGTATCAATATTCCAATTCCTTTTGCGACTTTTCCGACGTATATGTGTCCTATTCCTGGTAGTCCAAATATTCCACCTATGAATGCAATAAGCGCTGCAGTTCCAGGACTCTTGTATGGTAACTGTTCTACAACTGATGGAGGCGACTGTATGTGCTTGGAATGTTCATGAAGAGCCGTATGACATTTAGGACATTCTTCAATGTCTACATCGACGTCTAATTTTTCACCACAATTGCTACAGAAATTGTTTTTTGTACCCAACCATGAATATTCGTCATGACTAATTAATAAAGAAGACTGCCACTTACCCCTATAATCCATGACATGTTAAAAGTTGTGGTCAGAATATAGTCAACTATAAGGGATTGAATTTGCATACAATGAAAATCCTTAGATCAGTACTGTGGCAAAATTGTAGAAATATTACATGATTCCGCTCATTAGGAAGGATATTTTTTTTGGACTTCGTAAGAATCCAACTGGGTATTCACTTCTATAATAAGATCGTGTAAACCTATTGGCTTCTGAAGGTACCCATTTATAATTTTCTTTTTAGTATATTCTCGAAATAGATTATCATCTATTGTAAATGCAGTCATTAGTATCGTTCTTACGAAGCGATTCGAATCCTTTATCTTTTTTAAAAATTCCATACCATTCAAGCCAGGCATTTTGAAATCAGATATAACTAGCACATAAGCATAATCCTTGACTTGAAAATCCTCGAGTGCCAATATAGGATCTGTAAAAGTAGAAATTGAAATTCCAGCAATAGTTTGTAAAGCCTCCTGAAAAAACATAGTGGTACCTGGGTCGTCGTCTACGATACTAACTATTCTATTCTCGTCAGACATGGAAGATTAAGCCTCGGTACCTTTTTCTGAGTTAGTAGGAGAAACTAGCATTATTGGTCTTGTCGCCATGATTGTGGCCTCTTCATGTAACTCTCTTGCCTCTTTTCCATATGCTTGTACAGAGTAGTTAGTTCCATCCTTGCATTTTAATCCGACATAACAGAAGTCCACTCCGTTACTTAGTGTAGTATCTTTAGGCGAAATTTTTACTATATATGCTCCAGTATCTTCTGATCTAATTAGCTGTCTAAGTGCATCGGTACTGCTAATATAGGCCAACTGTGTGCCTCCTTTGATACCAACTGGTTTCAGTTGAAAACATCATTCCAAGTAAAAGATCCGTGAATATAAGATCTAGCAGGTAACGATGGCTATCTGGCGCTAGATTAGACAATTTTATAACAATTTCTGGTATTTTGATAAGTATTTAACCTTTAGTTATCAGATAATAAGTGATCGAGTCATAAGCAACTTTGATAAATATGACTCTTATAAAGTTCTATATGAGGGTAGCGTCCTTGGAGTCTGGGCAAATCTCTCCTAATGAAGGGATGGTAGGGATAGTAGATGATGACTCAGACATTAGCATGATATTTGCAGACGCATTACGTGGGATTGATGGAATTTCGGTTTTCACTTTTAATGATTCTTTAGAGGCTCTAAAGCATTTTACAAATAATAAAGAAGAATATATTCTAGTGATTTGCGATCTAATGATGCCTACACTAGATGGATTGGATTTGGTAAAGAAGATAAAAAAACTTAGGCCTAAAACCAGAACCATGATAATCAGTGGTTATGAAATTGAACCTGGTGAACTTCAAATTGACATAAACAAGGGAATAATAGATAAAATTATTCAAAAACCTATTAGTATGAACGGTTTACGTCAGGAGGTAAAAAACCAAATTAACGATTACCAGTTAACAATTAATAAAAAATAGATATCTCTACTTTGACGTTAATAGGATGTTCAATGAAAATAAACATTAATGGTGTGAAGTACTAGGTTCGAAACCACTTACGCTATAAAAGCATGTATTTACAAGTGGGCCTCTTAGAACAGAACCATGTTATGTCAACTTTATATATCGAATAATGATTGCTTTATCATAGACAATAAATGTCACAGACAAATATCATTTCAGAAGAAAAGAAAGATGCTATAAGGAATTTGTATTTATCTGGAATTGGTGAAGAATTCATTGCGATGCAAGTAGATTTAGAGATTCCTATTGTAATCAGCGTCCTAAAACAACTTGGTATTTATAGATCAGGGAAGGAAGAGGAAGTTGATGCTTTTAAAAATACGAAATAAGAAAAATAAAATCTTGGTCTACTATAAAGAACAACCATTATGATGAAAATTAAATCGAATTTTCCAGTCCTCTATATTGCAATTACCTACATAATTTATATTTCATTATTCAGCTTAGTTCCTCACCTTAGCTTTGGACAACTGCAAGCAAATGTAACTTCTAGGTGTGAAAATGGAAATTGCACTACCACAATTTGTGTTAATGATCAACCTTGCAAAACTACCAATTCAAATTCCACAAACATTACATCTTTTGGTGATTTAATAGAAAATAAAACTATTCCAGCACCGAAGATGCCTGGAGAACTCGTATGAATAAAAGAAATAGTTCTTTTTGTTGATGAGTTTGTTCTCCTAAATAATTGTATTAAATCGTTGTTTATTGTTTGTCTGCCTTTTAATAACTTCTCCTCGCCAATCCTCGCCAATCTATGCGTAATACAGGAGAAGAAGGGATTGAATTTGTTTACAATGTGAATCCTTGTTAATTAGATAAGATGGATACGGGTTCGGAAGTTTGTGAACCAAATTCTTCATCATGTTTTAACGCAAAGATATGAGCCCGTCGGGAACCATATTCTTAACAATTCGGGTCCAACGTGGAAGGAATATTCCATTAAATTGCTTATTGTATTTTTGGGTTCAAAGTGATATGGATGTTTTGTATAATAAAGGCAAGATAATAAATAGCAATATTTACGAAATAAATTGATTTCAAATTACAAGTTCTAGTATCTTATTTTTGATTTTGCAGGAAATTGATTCAATTGTGTCAAATACTGGTCAAGACACATATTAAGAATAACATCTATATAGTAATACGCAAATATTCATTTTCATAATTCTATTAGCTGTTTTTATATCATATATATCCTTTTTCTTCCTAATAACTGGTAATGATTCAAACAGGACTAATGTATTCGCGACAATATTTCAGAAGGAAAGCATCAGTAGCAATTTAAAAGATAGTGAAGGGGACACAAAACTTGTTCCCCTTTACAAAACAAGCATAGTTCCCAAAATGAGTGATTATCATGACATTGTTTCTGCATCTGTGAGTAGAACAAATGGTGATAAAATACTGCTGACAATAGATCTAGCAGGCGATGCTAATCGAAATGAAAAGTACGAGACAGTATATTTATGGTTGATATACCATAGTAGTTCTGTTGTTGACGATTCTCAAATTACTGACAAAAGAGATCAGCTATATACAGTCATTTTACCTAATTTTGGAACAGGATCTAACTTTCAAAATAAAGAAGGATGGTATTTGGCTATTTTTAATAATACTAATGGCTCTTATGCTCTCCCGTTATCCAAAATTTTGGAAATGCCCAAAGATAAGGTTCAAGTCTTTATCGATGCTAACTTTATTGGCAACCCCTCATCCTCTTTAAATTATATTGTTTCTGTCATGATCAGGGTTAATAGCACATTTCTTGACAAACCTCCAGATTACGTTGTAGATTCGGTTCCCGACGATAATGATTTATTTTGGAAACGATGGTTTGGTTGATAATCAAGAATTTGATTAACTGATGTTATTACTAAGTAGTATATATCCGCTTATTATAGATCATAGGAGATAGGAATACTCCTGTGGTTGCAGAAATCACACGGACATTTTATGACATTCCGTGACGAAACAATTCGTTACCGTGATATTCGTACACTGGATATTTTCGAACCCAACCAATATAACTGAACATGGTAGAGTTTTTAAGTGATATTTAATGGAAGACCGTTATAAGTATTAGATTATCGTATTTATTACTCAGTTTGGCCATCTAATGACTTTGTATCAATAACAAATCGATAGCGAACGTCACTATTAACAAGCCTTTGGTAAGCCTCATTCACTTTTTGAATTGGAATAAGTTCTATATCACTGGTAATGTTATGTTCATTACAGAAATCAAGCATCTCTTGGTTCTCCCGTATTCCACCTATAACAGAACCTGCAAGACTGCGACGAGGTTTTATGAGTGATGATGCAGCAAGTGGCGTTTCCTTCTCTGGAATGCCCACTACAACCATAGTCCCGTCAAGGGCCAACAGATTCAGATAACGATTCCAATCAATCTCTACTGATAGTGTATTGATGATGAGATCAAAATAACTCTCCAAATTCTTCAAACTGTCTGTATCAACTGATGTATCATAAAATTTGTCTGCTCCCATCTTTTTGGCTTCATCTCGTTTTTTATTCGAATGGCTTAACACAGTGACCTCCGTACCCAGAGCATGTGCTATCTTTACTCCCATATGACCCAGTCCACCAAGACCGACTATACCTACTCTCTTTCCAGGGCCTGCTTTCCAGTGCATGAGAGGAGAATACATAGTTATTCCAGCACAGAGAAGAGGTGCTGCACGATCCATTGGAAGGTTCTCAGGAATATGAAGAACGTAATTTTCATCCGCCACGATCTTGTTGGAATAGCCTCCCTGAGTTCGAGTTTTTCCATCTTTATCAACTCCATTATATGTCAAGTTTGGTCCCTCTTTACAATACTGCTCAAGACCTTCAAGGCAAGGCGTACACTGGCGGCAGGAATCGATGAAACAACCAATTCCGACTCTGTCGTCTACTTTATAGCGTTCCACTTTTGGTCCAACTCTCGTCACTATACCTGTGATCTCATGCCCGGGAACCATAGGATAGGTTGATTTTCCTCCCCACTCATCATTTACTTGGTGTACGTCTGTATGGCAGATCCCACAATACTGAATTTCGATTACCAAATCATTATCACCTGGATTTCTTCTTTCAAAGGTGTATGGACGAAGTGGTGCTTTAGCCTGTTGGGCAGCATATCCAAGAACTTTCATGTTTTTGTCTAGATTCTGTGAACCCAGTTAATAACATAATGAAAACAAATAAGCAAAGGCGAGAATCTGAATTGATAGACATTAGTTTTGATCTAATGAAACAAATTTACATCTTAGTATTCAATCATTTTGTGTACTATAATTCCATTAAGAGAATTCTAATAATAGATAATAAAAAATCCTTTAAGCTTTTTTGACATTTGGTATTGATCGGGAATCTTGTTGCTAACAACTCCGGGGCAAGTGGGACGTAAGACACTAGTGTCTGTAATCCATTTTCAGGCTGGGAAACTAATAAACAAATACTTGACGAGGCGATAAGAGCCAGAATTGTTTACAACAAGCTTCTCCTGCATTACGTCACACTAAAATAATAATGACTTACGGCATTGTTAAATGAAGAACAATGACAATTATAATCCTAACTGGAGCCCCGGGTATCGGTAAGTCCACAACCGTACTTCGTACTGCCAGAGCGTTAAAAGATAGAGGCCTTAATGTCGGAGGTATAGTTTCTAGAGAACAAAGAAGCAATAACATTAGGATAGGGTTCGAGTTCATTGATCTTATGACTAATGATAAAAGTGTTTTGGCATCTATCGCTGGAAACGGTCCTAAGATTGGGAAATATTTCATTAACCTTGCAGGCTGCCGTTTCGCAGCTGAAAGACTGAGTGTTGCGGTAAAAAATTCTAACGTAATTATTTGTGATGAGATTGGTCCTATGGAACTCAAATCAAGAGAGTTTACGGATTCGGTAAAGAAGTTACTTGATGTCGACAAGAAAGTAATCGTTATTTTACATCAAAAAATACGACATCCTCTAACTGAGCAATTTAAAAAGAAATCTAGCCTTATAATCGATCTCAATTTAGAAAACAGAGAAAATGTTATCCAAATGTTGGTCAATAGATTATTGCTTGAATAATACACAAACATGAATTAATTATGAAAATAGCTATTTTGTTCGACTTAGGTAATGTTAAAGTTTCAAACCCATACGAATATAGAATCAAGAGCGATATCAGGAAAAAAATTAAGACCTTTACTGATTTAGAATTACCTTTACTACTGAAACAAAGAATTATTGATTCGCTTGATCTGAGTATATTTACTCAGAATCTGAGGACTAATCCTCAGACTAAAGATCAGATTATTCCACAACTATCGCAAGATATTGAAAATTGTACTCAAAATATGGTGGGCCGGAAGGCACTAGTCTGATTTTTCAGACGGGTCGCAAGTAGAGTTTCTAACGTTTTCCCTAGTGATACATGGATTCCAATACTTTAGAATAGCTACAATTTGGATATCCATCAAATTTTTATCCTAATATCTCGAATCCCAATTTTTCATTAAATCTCGAGAAAACTTGAAATAACTTAGAGGGATCAAATTATACATGAGTGATAATAGGAAACCGAATTTTCTGCCTGCTTTCTTGTTATTATTCACTTTACTTTTATTAATTACCACCTCTCAATTATCACTAACAAGTAACGTTTATGGGAAATCAGATAATGCTTCTGATAAAGCAAGAGGTCAGGACAATGGTAACAACGGAAATGACGATGACGGTGGATCAGGAGATGACGGATCTGATGACGGTGGATCAGGAGATGACGGATCTGATGACGGTGGATCAGGAGACGATGATGATGGTGGATCAGGAGGTGATGATGATGATGGTGGATCAGGAGACGACGGATCTGATGGTGGTGATGGTGGTGGATCACGAGACGACGGATCTGATGATGGTGGATCAGGAGACGACGGATCTGATGGTGGTGATGGTGGTGGATCAGGAGACGACGGATCTGATAACAACGTTCAATCCGACACTACCGATGGAGAACCGAAAAAGAATAACGAACAGACCCTTGTTTCTCAGGGAGATAACCAAACCGTTCAAGTAGGTAACCAGATCGCTCAGGACAAATATAAGGGTAAGGTGTTCTACATTCTAATTAAAAGTGCAAATAACCAAACTGATTTTGTTCCAGATAAGGTAACACTATCGGAAGGCTCTAAGGTTGTTTGGCTCAATTCTGACAATTCAGGGCACAGGATAACTGTAGGATCCGAATCTAAGTCGGATTATGCCCTACTTAATTCCCTTATTCTACCTAACGGTATGGTCGATCAGGAGTTTAAATCAGCAGGAACATATTCCTATTCAGATTTAGACAGTCCTCAATCTCATGGAATTATTACCATTTTGGACAAGACAGAAAAAAATGCTGCGATATCCGAGTCTCCAAACGATTAGATGTTACCAAATGAAAATTCAGTATGATCTGAATAGCAAGAAGTTTTCCTGACGGTAAATCAACAGGCGGTTTTTAAAAGTGGTCTCAATTGAAGTGAAATAATCGGAAGGGATTGAATTTGTTTACAATGTGAATCCCTAGAACAGTACTAGAATCGATTTAATTGAGGTAATTTTGATGGGCCGGAAGGGATGCGTGACGATATTGGTGTTAAAAGCAGGTTTTCTACTAGACTAGAAACAAGATTGCAAGCTTTAAACTTTTCTCATTTTCTAGCAAAAGGATGATTCTAGTTTTATGTTAAAAACTAAACAGAAACGTTAGGTGCCATGTAATTTGCTACTGTAGAACCATGATGATGTACTATTAGCCATTTATCTTCGTATATGTTGTTGCTGACGTTCTGTTTTTCGAAGACATTCGTAGCAATTACACCCATTCTAATACTATTTTTATCCTGTATAACAGAATCAATATTTTCTAGACAAACTACTACAGCCACATTTTCAAATGCTCTTGTCTTTATGTTTGTAATAACGAATTTTATCATCCTAGTATTTTGAAATATTCTAACCCAACTTTCCCTTATTGCGGTCCAACTGGTAAACATTTCCCAACCAGGATGTATGCAGATAATATCATCGCTATGTTTCCAGACCTCATCCATTTTTTCAATAGATAAGCTTTCAAATGCTTTATAGAATCTGCTGTTACTATCCGCTATAGTTTGTTCTATGCCTTTTTTTTCATCCAATAGGAATTATGCATAGCTCTTATCATTTAAAAATAATCATTCGCTTCTCATGATATGGTATTGAAAAATAATCGGCTAAACTGACCAGGCAACAAATGTATTGTTCTATATTCAAATAACAAAGTTAATCAATACCTATAGCACACCAGCAACCATATCATAAGCAGGCTTGCATGGTAGATCAATATTAGAGTTTTTCGTACTAGGCCGGGTCTCTAGTTATCATTTCGATAGTCTTTGGAGTTTTTCTGATATTTCCAACGTTAGTAATGAGGGTCCACACAAAGCAAGAATTCGGGAGGTGATATAGAATTGGCAATTGAAAATGGATGGTACTTGGCTGCTGGTATAAGTATACCTCTAGTCATTTGGTTCTTCGTGACTCAACTAAGACAATCAAGGGCTAAGGATAAGGCGATTAAAAAGCCAAATCACGCATTAGCAGAGTAGGTGCTATTTTCTGGCATCTTCTCTCATATTTTTTACAGGTTGTAAATTTAATGCTGTCACCATTGACATATCGAGTTAAATCGTGTTGATCTTGGATTTATTCGCAATAAGCATTGATTATAGTCAGAGTACTCCATAATTGTGCTCAAAATATGTTTGGCCGGAAGGGATTGACATTGTTTACAATGTGAGTCGTAGAATTTCTAACGTTTCACAAATCTCTCCCTTATGCAGCTATAGATCGTCAGCACTTGGAGATTTGCTTTTCAAGAGCATCCTTTTGGACTTTGGCTTAGGAACCTGAAAACCTAATCTGGATTCTATATCCGAAATAGAACCCTCAATTTGGATTTTGATATTTCTGCTCTTTTCTTTTTTCATTAGATCCTTTAAAATGACCAAAGAGTTTTCATCTCCAATTTGTCTCAATGCAGTTATAGTATATTCGCGAATGGATTCAGGTTGATAAAGAAGGAAGTTTTGACCAAGGTATGTCCCGAGATCTGCTAATTACTATTGGTAAGATTTAACTTTTTAACACTCCAGTTAACAGTGCCAAAATATAATATTTCTAGATTATATATCAGCTCAAGGATTAATCGTAAATCTATTTTTCTACATTTTCGGCGCCGAAAAATTATAACTCTATTGCAATGATAAATTAGACATAGAACGATAGTTTTAATATTTCGGTAAATTACCAAAAGTGTTAAGTATTATATCCCCAATTATTTGTTGTTTTCATTTGATGAAACAAGGATGTTATTCAATTTGCTAAATTTCCATGAAAAAATTTATGTACTAATATTTCAACATATTTAGTATGGAAAAAACGTTCAAAGTTAGAGCACATTCTGATAATCTCGAATTATTACAGAATTTCTTACGTGAACACAAATTAGATATTGGTTGTACTGGTGGAATTACTGTTAAAGAGAAACGTTATTCTGTTGACATTTATGCATCTGAAAAAGAAAAAAATCAGCTACAAAAAGAAATTCTTGAAAAAGGATTATCAAAAAAAATAATTTTAGAAATAAGTGACATAACAGATTATCTCTCAGACCGTCTTAAAGAAGTAGGTACTGGGGACAGATATAAAGAGACAAAAGAAGGAAAAGTAATACCGCGTGGATTAGGGACGAAGGTAAATCAACAATGAGTTATCTTAATGTTCAAGAAGTTGAATCTGCCGTAACCAACTTAGCAACAGCCAATTCCAGTCTATGTGAATTAATCACCCTCCCGTTTCAAACACATGAAGGTAGAATATGTCATGCGCTAAGAATTGGAAAGAAACCCAAGACAGAATGTGATAATATATTTATTATTGGTGGTGTTCATGCACGGGAATGGGGAAGTTGCGAAATATGCGTTTCGTTTGCCGCTGATCTCCTCGAAGCTTATGTTACTAATACGGGATTACAATATGGTGGTAAGACATTTAGTAATAATCAAATTCGAACTATTATAGAGAATCTGAATCTTATAGTTTTTCCCGACGTTAATCCTGATGGAAGAAATTACAGTCAAACCTCTACCACTCCACTTTGGAGAAAAAATCGTAATCCTACCGCAGGTGTGGATATCAATCGTAATTTTGATTTTTTATGGGACTATCCTAATCTTTTTTCTTCATTAGCACAAGTCGAGCCCTATACTTCAAAAGATCCTTCTAGTTACCAGTATCATGGACCTTTTCCATTCTCGGAGCCAGAGACTAGAAATGTGCTATGGCTATTTGATGAGTTTCCTAGAATTAGATGGTTCATGGACATTCATTCCTATAGCCAATTGGTATTGTATAATTGGGGAGATGATCAAAATCAGAGTAATAATGCTTCTATGAATTTTAAAAATAGTTCTTTTAATTCAGTAAGAGGAATTCGAAATGATACGGCATACTTGGAATTTATTCCAGCTTGTGATCTGGCTAGGGTGATTCCACAAGCAAATGAAATGAAGAATTCTATTACTTCTGTACGAGGAAAAAACTACATTGTAGAGCAATCATTCGATTTGTATTTAACATGTGGTACTTCAATTGATTATGCCTACAGCAGATGCTATACTAACCCTAGTAAAGAAAAAATACATGGATTTACAATAGAGTGGGGAACAGATTTTCAACCGCCTTGGGTAGAAATGGAACAAATTATACTTGATATTTCTTCAGCTTTAGTTACTTTTTGTGTACAAGCTCAATTTGAAGGTAACGTTGATAAAATAATAGTCAAAATTCTAACTGGTGACAAGTCTGGTGCAAGTACTAATGGCAAGGTATACCTAGGAATTGGAGGAAGAGAATTCAGATTAAATAAATCAGGAAATCAATTCCAACGAGGTAAAGAGGATGAATTCATCATAGGTGTAGGCTCCAATGTATTAAATTCCAATAAAAATGGATTGCCACTAAATTCTTCATTTCTCAATGACTCTCCAGAGATTCCGCTCAATACTGTAAGCATATACCCAATGTATATACGCTTTGAACCCTCCAATAATAATGATAAATGGAATGTAGATAGAGTTTGTGTAAGTGTATCGAGTAATTTCTGTATACCACCAAACGGCCTTGATTTTCATGCAGACATTTTGAATGGATCAAATGATGATAACATTTGGCTAGAGAAGGATTCAGGATTATTCGTTGGATTAAGACCTGGCATATGCCCGACTTAAAATAATATCTTGACTGGGTAAAAGTTCCTCAGATTAGTAAATTCTAAATTTAATCCAAAATATTCAATTTAAGAAATTAATCATACATTGAAATTTATGCTGAAAATATGATAGGTTGGAAGGGATTGACATTGTTTACAATGTGAATCCTCGGATAAGCCAATTTTGATGTGCATATATCAAGAATGTATTGTTACTGTATTCTTAAACTGTCTACTGCGTCCATAATAACTTGAGTAGCATGTACCCCAAAATTTGCCTTACAATAGTTTTCATTTGTCAGCTTTTTATCAAGCCTATTTGACCTTACCAACTGTGAAACCCTATTTACTGCAGCAAGATAATTAATGGAAGATATCCAAGTCGGTATGATTGTGCATTCATCGCAAACTTCAACCTTAGCATTGGTCCCATATATTTCCCCACAAAAAACGCATTTGTTATATACTATTGAATTACTAGCCCTAGGAGCATTAATACCAAAATGAACTGTATTAAAGCACTCCATACATAAGTGTTGATTACATGTGGAACATGAGTGGTATTCTTCATGCTTGCTACATTTTTGACACACTGTCATTGCTTAGAGGCACCATGCGCAAGACATCACCAAGTAACGATTGTCGTGATTAATTAAAATATTCATTATATATCTACTAGTATCATTAATTAGGTAATCTCTCCTATATCTAGTTACTTAAATAACTGCAGGTGTGACAAATGTTTAATTATTATTTTCGATATGGGCTGGAAGGGATGCGCGACGATATCGGTGCTAAAAAAGGATTTTAAGAACAAAGAAAAAAATTAACATTATTTAAGTCATTCATTCTCTTCTGTCACTGAATTGAGTAGATTGGAAGAATCTTTACAAAATTGGATACAAATAGTTACAGTGTAGGTTTAATCTCCCGATTTTTGTTCGATGCGTTCAGACTTAAATACTACAAGCATGAATAAAATTCCTTGAGATGTTGTAAAGAGTGCATAGTATCTCTTTTTGTTTTCATAGCTATGGCAATAAGTATCTCATTACTTGGAATCGGTTTAAATCAAATTGGAATTGCACAACCGGAACAGTCGCAAAACCTAACTTCTGCTGAGAAACAACATCTGTTAGACGGTATTTCTTTTCAGACGGGAAACGTGACCTTTACACATCATACTGCGACTGTTAATGGAATCCAGTTGCACTATGTGATTGGTGGTAAAGGCGATCCTTTGGTTTTATTGCATGGATATCCGCAATCATGGTATGAATGGCGATACATAATGCCAGCCTTGGCCAAATTTTATACTGTTGTTGCACCCGATCTTAGAGGGTTTGGTGATTCATCAAAGCCATTAACTGGTTACGACGGGAAAACTACTGCCGAGGACATTTATCAATTGACTAAACTATTGGGTTTCAACAAAATCTTTTTGGCAGCTCATGACGTTGGCTCTCAGACAGCATTTTCTTATACTGCCACACATCCAAGTAACGTTACCAAATTAGTAATCATGGATTTTGCATTTCCCGGATTCTTCCCAGCATTGTTTGGGTCTAGTGGGCCATGGTGGTTCTCTTTTTACCAAACTCAGGATATACCTGAAACTCTTATACAAGGCAAGGAACGAGCGTATATATCGTGGTTCATGAAAGGACTAGCTTATAATCCATCGGCAATTAAAGAAGAAGATATTGACGTGTGGACGAGTCACGCTGTTTCTGCTGGTGGTTTACGTGGCTCATTTGAACATTTCCGAGCTTTCCCTATGGATGCTCAGCAGAACAAGGAAATCGCAAAGTCTAAAATTACAACTCCTGTGCTTGCTCTTGGTGGTGACATTTATCCGGCTCTGGGTGGCGATATTCCCGGGAACTTTGCAAATAGCTCTTTACAAGGGCTTGCATCAAATGTTACTGGAGTCACGGTTCCACTTTCAGGACACTGGATTCCAGAGGAGCAACCACAGTTTGTATTAGATCATCTATTGAAGTTCTTTGGAAATAAATAAATTATTTCACCAGGCATCTCTTCGAACACCCCTTTTAACTCTCTACAAGACTTGAAAACTTGTTATTCATATTAGATTAATAATTTCCCATTTCCCATATCTTCTTTTTTATCCGAAAAAGTTAGAACAAAAGTTGAGCATTTATTATTTTTTATGGGCCGGAAGGGATGAATCTGATTTTTCAGATGGGTCGTAATTAGAATTCCTAATGTTCCTTTATAAAGAGCTTGACCCAAATAATATTAGAACAGAAACTAATATAATTATGGGCTTTAGGGGTTAATAAATTTCGCAACAAGCACGATGGTCATATTAGATTGTCTAAACTCTAATAAGTCATGTTGATACTCCATTAAACATGTTAGAGATCATTGCATCGGTTGTCCAGTGACATAATTATCTTAAAACGGTGATACAATGAGTAATGCAAAGGGAAGGAGACTAAAGATAATGATACTTGAAGACGAAGAGGATATTCTTATTCTCTACAAAGATTACCTATCAGGGCGAGGCCATGAGGTAGTTTCAACGTATTTGACTGCAAACAACGTGATGTCAGAATTTGGTGAAAAATTTCCAGATGTTTGCCTAGTAGACTATCGATTACCAGGCAAAATAAACGGACTTGACGCCGCAACCGAAATTTTGAATAAGTTTCCTTCAATGCCAATTCTTTTCATTACTGCCTATGAGCCCTTAGTGAGGGAAATAAAACTAAATCCCTTCCTAGAAGACAAAAAAATATCAATCTTAGTTAAGCCTGTCATGCTTGAGGAAATTGAAAAAACGATGACGAATTTGGTTAATGGATAGAAGTATTTGATGCACATCGGAAGCAAGGCATGTCTTGTCTATCAGAAGATAACCTCTTAGGGCTCAAATCAATATTTGGTCTATAGCCGTCAAAATCGTCAAACTCTTAATAACTTGCGCTGCATAAGCTGTCCCTAAAGCGTTGTCTTGGTATACCTTGGAGGTTTGATGTAGTGGCTACTAGCAAGAAAATTGTTAGTATAGTAGATGACGAGATAGATATAACTGAGCTCTTTCATTATGCTATATCCACAAGTATCGAGGGAGTTTCTGTTATAACTTTTAATGACCCGATCATAGCTCTAGAACACTTCACAGATAACAAAAAAAATTACGCTCTTGTTATTTCTGATTTAAGACTGCCTAATCTGAATGGACTAGAACTGCTTAAAAAAGTAAAGCAGCTTAATCCTTCCGTGAGAACGATACTTACAAGCGCTTACGAAGTTGACGATGACCAAGTATTCCAAAATTATATGAAGCAAGGAATAATAAATCTATTCGTTAAAAAACCTATCGGTTTACCTGAGTTGTGTCAAGAAGTGGCAACTCAAGTGCAGGACTATCAGCCCACGTAACTAGAAATAATACATCCTTGGAGACAATAATGAGCGTTTCTTTGTTTAAAAATCCTCTCAGTAATTGTTGAAATGATTATGCCTGTTATTTAACAAAAATTTAAAGCCTGCAATTTAAAATAGGACTCTCCGTTAAGAAACAATAATTTTTTTGTTCAAGATGTCTTGAGTCAATTGAAGCAATTTATCTTGTATATCAGCAGGTATCTTATTTTGGAAACTATGGAACGGTGCTATGTATATCATTCCGTTTTCAGTTGTTGAATTCTTTGACGATTCCAGTCCCGGAGTAAAAATAGTTCCTGTAAAGTTATTCATACGTATCATGTCAAAAACCGAGTCGTATGCTTTTGCTGGGTCTAAAATAAATGATGTGACCACAGTATCAGGCGCCAGTTTGTTTTGATCCGATACAGCACCGAATGCATATACTCCCTTTTCTTTGGCTGCCTGAATTACACCTTGCCCTGCGTTATCGGCCACATGCAATAAAAAGTCTGCGCCTTGTTCAATTTGAGACAGTCCTGCCGATCTTCCCTTAGTTTGATTATCCCAATCTCCAAGATATCTCTCAAGGACTTTGGATTTCGGATTAATGTATAGAGCTCCTTGTTTATAACCTTCATAAATGTTCTTCAGGTTAGGATACTTTTGGTCGCCCCCAATAAAACCTATTGTATGGTTTTTGGAGAGCATACTTCCAAGGGCTCCAAGAAGATAGGCGGCATCTTGTTGTCTGGGGAAGATAGAAGCAACATTTTTAGATTTTACAAGACCGGTAAACACAATAAACTTTGTGTTAGGATAGTCGTTTGACAATTTTAGTATTGGGTCGCCCCATTCATATCCTTGTGCTATGATAACGTCATACTTTTTATCTGCATAGGTTCTGACAGTCTTTTCTATATTTGGGATTGATACATTATCCAAGAACTTGACATCGTAACCATATTTGGATACTATTTCTTGCCCTGCATTGTAACCAAATGCTCCCCACCCCGCATCGCTAAATAATCCGTCTGTTAGGTATGCTACCTGTAAGGCTTTACCAGTCTCAGGTGATTTATTTAAAATTTGCCCCTCTGCATAATCAAATAAGACATATAGTCCAATAACGGAAATAATCGAAATAGTTATGACAACATGAATTAAGAATTTTCGGAGAAGTATACTGTCTATTGGTCTATCATAATTTACCATATACATTCCCATCCTTATCATCGAGATTATTTGCCAGAGGAAGCGTAAAAAAGAAAATAGCTCCCTGATGCTGGGGACTATTTTCTGCCCATATAACACCACCATGGGCCTCTATAATGTTTTTCGCAATAAATAAACCCAATCCAGTCCCCCTATCAGATCTTGTTACGAACTTGGTAAATAAATGTGGTAGTATTTCGGGATCTATTCCAGATCCTGTATCTTTTACCATAACTTGTATGGTGTTTGATTTAATTTGCGTTGTAACCAAAATAGACCCGCTTTTGGTGAATTTACCAGCGTTATCAAGTAGTATAAAGAGAACTTGACCCAATCTCAATTTGTCGCCATTGACAATTATGTTTTGAACAGCACTTTCGTAGTTTATGTTCAAATCTTTGTAAATAAACTGAATATTTTTTTTGTATTCTTCAATAGTGTTTAAAATTAAATCATATAAATTAAGCGGTTCAATTGTTAATTTTAAAGTATTGCCCTCAATTCTAGTAACATCCAATATATCTTCTGCAAGTCTGCCTAATTTTTTAGTATTTCTCTGAATGATATCTAGATACTGCACTCTTTTCTGCGATTTCAAATTTGCAGATTGAAGCAGATAAATAGCGTTAAGAATGGGCTGTATGGGAGTCCTAAGCTCATGAGCGGCGATGTTGATAAATTGATTCTGTGCCTCATCCTTCTTTTTGAGCGATTCATTTGCAATCATCAGTTTTTCATTTGATTCGTTCAAATCTCGAGTCCTCTTTCGAACTTCATTTTGCAACATGCTATACCATTTTCTTAAAAGAAATACGAGAACTATTATAGCTGCAGTTGTTCCTGTGAGCAAAGAGAACATCTTAATACTTTCGCTGAATAATACGGAATTTATCGTCGTATATATCCTGTCTGTCGGGGTAACTACTTGGAGAAAATATACAGGCTTAGTTCCAACCAAAATTGGAGACTCAGTATTCAATCTCTCTCCTCTTCCGTAGTCATATAACGCATACCCCCTGTTTCCACCTAATAAAGAATGAGTTAGGTTATTCAGAACGTCGTTGTGATTGATAAAGGCCTGCGTTTCGTTACCAAAAAAATCTTTACCCACTAAATCCTTGCTTGCCCCCACAGCCAGAAGATTTCCTTTCGTATCAAAGGCCACCAAAAATTGGGAGTTTATATTTTCAACATTGCCATAAGTCTTAAAAAAATCAATAGTAGGTAAGCTTGCTATTGCCGTTCCAATATAGTGACCGTCCACTAGACTAACTATTGGATATGTAATTGCGATTCTATATTTTCCGTCGATGCCGGTGAAACCATTACTGTATACGGGTTGCAAATTACTTTTTGTTTGTTTAATGTAATCTCTGGATGATATGTCAATGTTGACAAAACTTTTCAGTCCCTTTGAAGCCTTATGAACATTTATGATACCATCTTTATCTGTTATCAAGAGACCGTCTACCTCTGTGACAGAATTTAGTTGTCTAAATTTTTCATCTACTATTTTGTCAACTTTATCTCCTGATAGATTTTCATTCTGTAAATAGAGTGAATCAGCTAAATCCTGAAGCACCGAGGTAATATACCGCAAATCAGAACCAATATGCTGGGATATAGAGTTGGTGGATTTTATTTGGCGATCTAATTCCTGTTGAAATATGCTTTCTCGGATATTCTTCTCGTTATCATATTGAAGAAGAAAAAACAATCCATAGGATGTTATCGCAATCATAATAATAGAAATGACACCTAATAGCACGACCTTACCAGAAAAAAGTGTCATTGTTACTTGCCTTGTTTTTCTATTATTTAATTATGTTCCTACTCAGTTTTTTTATCATCAAAAATATTACCTCTATTATGGAGACCTTCTACATAATAAATTCCAATCACCTGCATGGGACTTCGCCTCTATTTTAAAATCAACTGTGTTGTAATGCTCGGAAGGGATGAATCTGGAATTTCAGATGGGTCTGTATTAGAATTTCCAATGTCTTATAAATTGTTTGTCCAGTAAAACTTGAAGACTTAACAGGAGAATTAGGAAAAGGAAATTAGTAAGTTTGTCGAAGCTGTTTAGCGTAAGGAGACAGTTAGTAAAATGAGTAAGGGGAAGCAGAAAAAACGTAAAAACTTGGGAGACATTTTTGATAAACACGTAAAGCACGAATTCATTGATCGTGATGTAGAGGCAACTATGAAGACCATGGTAAGCGAGCCTATTGTACATAACGTGCCAATATTAACAGGAGGGGTTGGTTTTGATGATGTGTTTAATTTTTATGATAATCAGTTTGTTGGCAAGATGCCCGATGATACGAAGATTATTCCCATTTCAAGAACTGTTGGTAGGGATCAGGTTGTAGACGAGCTCATTTTAAGCTTCACTCACGATATAGAAATAAAATCTATGTTGCCAGGAATTCCCCCGACTGGCAGGTACGTTGAGCTTCCACATGTAGTAGTTATGAAATTTCAAGGAAATAAGATATTACATGAACACATCTATTGGGATCAAGCATCACTATTAGTGCAAATTGGACTAATAGATTCTAAAAGTTTACCTGTTACTGGTATAGAACAGGCTAGAAACCTTTTAAAAATATCTAAATCAATCAGGAAAAAATTCAAATAAAGGTTTGGTCTGGTCGTTTGTGAACCAAAATTGAGATAATTAAACAAAAAAGAAATTCGACAAGTATCTTCCTACAGTTAAAGTTATTCAGATATGCCCCGGAAGGGATGCGTGACGATATCAGTGCTAACGTGACGTTCCTAACTGAAAGGGATTCAAGCATATTTTAAAATACAACGCCCTATTTTAGTCTGCAATTTGAGCTGTTCACGTATGATAAAACCACAAACTACATCAGGAAGGACTTGTAATTTGACTTGAGGTGACCTCGGAGTAGCAATATCTGCTGGAACTGTTTTTTGGTTATCAATAATTGGGACTATTGCGTTAATCATTGCCAACATTGCAATATTCTTATTTGCTACCGCCATAACTTCTTCATTAACTTTTGGCGAGTCATCTGCTTATTCACTTTTTGGAGGCAAAATAAGTTTTAGAGTCGACAATGATGAGGAATCCAGATTTGCCATAACTCTTTATGGGGTCAGTCAAACACCAGTTACGCTTTCATCATCAGATTTGATAGGCCCAAATCCAAATACGAATATTCCTAGGGGCAATATACGTTTCAATGATACTTCACCCTTTACAGTACCGAGTATCAGCAAGAGTGTTCCGACTTTAGTACAGATTAGGATAGATGGTCAACATCCCGGCTTATATTCTGGGGCTATGAATGTTGAGGGTGATTATCCTGTGTCCGTTCCATTGCTTCTTGATGTTAAAACTAATTTGGCTCAGCTATTTATTGTAGTAGTGGACGGAATTGCAGCCTCGATTGCAATTTGGAAATTAGTTAAATATCTAAATGGAATAATTGTGATAAAAGACACCACTTTGGCGGCTGGGCAGCAACTGAAGCAGCGAACTAACTGGAGAGGAAAACAGAAAGATGATCTTCTTGCGATGTATATAGAAAAGAAGAACATAACAAAGGGAACGGTCATAAAAGACCTTGTCCTTAATGCTTTTTCAATATTTTTTGGCATATTGGTAGGTGTTTTCGCCTTATTTAATGAAGATTTTTTTACGGGGATACGGATTTTAGGGCCTTACGAGATGACACTACTTTTCGTTGTTGGACTAGGCATTGGCAGCTTGAAAGAATATGTATTTGAAAAATAAGATATAATCAAAGGATGACTTTATTCTTCTAAGATAGTAATCCCTTGCAAATATATCGCATCAGAAGAGATAGGAATTAATTTCAGGCAATCTTGTTTTATTTTCTTTTTTTGATTCGTTTCTAATATTCCGTATTAGTCGGAAGGGATGCGTGACGATATTGGTGCTAAAAGCAGGTTTTTGATATTGAAAAGGAGTACTAAGCTTCAGGCTCTTCTTTTTTCGTGGGAATATATATTGCTGATTTCTAATATTCAGTCATACCTATATATTCCAGATTAAAATTGTTGACCAAGTTTAATTCTTGATAAGCAGCGAGAAAATTTCAAATCCATCACTAGACACTATTGTTCCTATTTTAATTGGATTCTGATTCAGTGCTACTTTCGACTTCATTGGATTTGGATTCAGTGTTACTTTTAACTTCTATTGTCACGTCATCTGAGTTTGAGGCATCTTGGTCATCTATAACAGTGAGCTTGAAGACCAACTTTGAATCTTCAGATAGTGATGGTGCATTAAAACTAGCCTTTGCTTCATCAGAGTTCATAATATCTACTTTAGGACCGTCCGTTTGTTCCCAATTGTATGAAACAAGCTTTCCATCTTCATCACTGCTCTTGGTTCCATCAAGTGTGACTTCAGTATTTGCTGATGCTTTTTGATTCCTCCCAGCTTCAGCTTTTGGAGGTATGTTCTCTATTTTTTTAACTTCTATTGTCACATCATCTGAGTTTGAGGCATCTTGGTCATCTATAACAGTGAGCTTGAAGACCAACTTTGAATCTTCAGATAGTGATGGTGCATTAAAACTAGCCTTTGCTTCATCAGAGTTAATAATATCTACTTTAGGACCGTCCGTTTGTTCCCAATTGTATGAAACAAGCTTTCCATCTTCATCACTGCTCTTGGTTCCATCAAGTGTGACTTCAGTATTTGCTGATGCTGTCTGGTCATCCCCTCCGTTGGCTACTGGCGCGTTATTTTGAACTAGTACATTCTCGCTAGGAGGAGACGTACCATTAGTCAGGTTTTCAGAGCTAGTTGTACTGGAAGGGCCAGTCATGTTTTGAAGACCAGTGGCCGTGGAGGTAGAAGTTCCCTTACCTATGACTTGAAGTATGGCTGTAGGAGAATCTTTGAGGCCATATAGTGAATCTCCGGCAAAGTGACTTTGGATATTGTATGAAGCTTTAGTGTTGGGTGCCTTGAGTCCAGTTGCACTATATTGTCCTATAGCATCCGTTATCTTGTCACTGATGATTATTGGGGGAGTTGCTGTGAAAGAGATTATCTTTCCGCTTAATGCAGAAGAGGGAACATTGGTAATATCAGTCAATATTCCAGTGACACTGTAAGTTGCACCGCCTTTCAACCTGTTTGGATTAACAGATATTGACAGTGATGTATCATGCTTAAGTGTATTGTATGTTGCAGTTGCCATAGATGGGTCGTAGCTGCCATCACCTGCAAAATGAGCTTGAACTATCCAGCCAGTTGCAACAGTTTCCGGGCCAGCTCCTGTGGCAGAGAAGCTACCATCAGAGGTAGTCACTGTCGGCTGCAAGTTCGCACCACCTGTACCATCAAAGCTGATGGTTTTTCCTCCTATTCCGACATTACCACCAACATTGTCAGTCAATTTTCCCGTTACAGTAACTGTTTTGCTCCAAGGTGCGTTAGATATGGAATTTAGCGTGAGAGTCGTAGATCTGGCTTCCAATATTGAGATAGAGACTACACCCACATTGCTACTATCTACAATACCATCATTTACCTTAAATTGGAAGCTGTCCTGTCCTACGTAATCAGAATTAGGGGTATAAGTGACATTGGCCGTATCGGGTCCTGTTACCGTAATTGGTCCTAAACTTCCAAACCCAGGTTGAGTAACCGTGTGGAAAGATAGAATGTCTCCATCGGCATCTGTTCCACTAAGAGCTATCTCAATAGCAGCATTTTTGTTTGTAGAAACAGTCTGATCCAGCGTCTGAGGTGGATTGTTAAGTTGTAGATTATCATTAACAGTAACACTCACGGAGTCTACTGCTGATGATGAGGCTAGACCTTTGGCGTCTGTCACATTAAGGGAAAATATTAGTATATCCCCAGACGAACTCACATTAGGTGCCGTGAATGTGGCATTGACCGT
>Ga0209879_1000010_pt1 | contig 23466 bp, 22 predicted proteins | sample GWRWN3_20_30_FD_187240 | JGI IMG/M metagenome (GOLD analysis project Ga0209879, IMG submission 187240) | Riverbed sediment microbial communities from areas with no vegetation in Columbia River, Washington, USA - GW-RW N3_20_30 (SPAdes)... | ecosystem: Environmental > Aquatic > Freshwater > River...
ATCTTGGTCTTGTAGATAAAGATCCGGTAAGAACTACTGATGTGTTGATAGAACTAGGAACACTTGAGGCTTCTGTTGACAGAAGATTGGTAGAAAAGGGTCTTGAACTAAGTATTCAATCATTGCACGGTAAAAAGGTAGATAGGATGGAAGTAAAGGCCCTTCAAGATTTGGCAAATAAAACATTGAGCAGATTTCCTTTCCGGTTGCCTAAAAATCTGGCATTGTACATGCGAATGGCATCAATTCTTGAAGGTATTTATCATTATCATAAAGTAAGATTTCAATTTGTTCGTGTTTTAGTAAATCTGCTAGAGGAAGAAGGATTAATCAAGGACGCATATGTTGAAGAATTTAAGAGATACGTAAACAGATTTGCAAAGGGTATAGAAGTTTCAAGCGAACTTGCACCCATGATAAAGCAGTATTTGACCGATCAAAAAACAGCTGATACACGTAAGAAGAATTCAAACATTTTAGCTATAAGTATTATATCATCTTCCATTTTTATTGGATCTACTTTAATCTTTCCTTATGAAAGGAATTTGTCTTATCTTGGATTTGGTTTGTCTGCTGTATTACTGTTTGGTACTTTGCTATATAATAAAATCAATAAGATCTGAAATATGCGATATTTTTTTATTTGATAAAATAGCAAGACGTCATTTCAAATCCCTTTGATTTTTACCAATTAACGGTTAGCTTCAAATAGTAACAAGAAACATATATTTTGACGATGTTATTACAATGTGAATTTGATTCATTCCAGCTGAAGGTAACATAATTTTGTCTTCAAAGTGAATGTAATATTGCTAGTTCATTTTCTCTAACATTTGTCTGTCTCATATTTCAGCGTTATTTAATGGAAAATGATGCAGAAACTCTATACACCATAATCTTAGGAAAATATCCGACCAACTTCATATAAATCAAAAATTCTGTAATAAGACGATGAATCTAAGTTCAAGAACTATACTGCTTCCGGCAATAGCTTTATTGGTCGGTGCAGGAGTTAGTACAACAACAGCAAGCACTGCGTACGCTCAAGACCCATTTGACAACAAAATAGACGATGACATTGATGTAAAGCATACAAATTCCTGTGACGAAACTGGAAACGGAGACAATAATGCAGACTGTGAGTTCAATGATAGCAATGATGTTGGTGATATAAACGTACATGGTGAAGAAAACGAAGTAAATAGAGACATTAACTTAAATCACAAGAATGATTGTGATGAGTCTGGTGACGGAGACAACAACAGCTTCTGTCATGACAACTCGAGTACCAATATCGGAGATATCAACGTAACGCCCTAGATTTATGTAGCCTGAAAATCTTTAAAAGGATTGAAGGGAAAAATCCCTTTTTTATTTTTTAATCTGCTATCTACAAGTATATTTTTAATTTTGAACGAGAAAGTAGGTGTAAATAGATTTATATCTTTTATTGAACATCTTTAATACATATGAGAATATTAAATGCAAGTCCTGGTTTTGGCGTTCAGCTTGATGAGAAAGAGATAAAGACCTTTCTTACGAACAACAAATTAAACCTGCATCTTGGAACCGTTGATGAGGAACAGTATCCAAATATACATCCCACATGGTATATTTATGATGATTCTAAAGGTGCAATATTTATTGAAACTAGTAAAGACTCTAAAAAGATCAATAACTTAAAAAAGAACGATAAAATTTATTTTTGTGTTGATGACGGAAACCCACCATATAAAGGGATAAGAGGTAAAGGGAGCGTTAGAATTTTGACCAAACCTGATACGAATCTTCCAATAGCAGAGAAAATAATGTTAAAGTATCTTGGCAGCACAGATCATCCAATGGCAAAAGTATTGCTCGAAAATGTAAGAAATGGAAATTCGGTAGTACTGGAAATAACGCCGAAATATTACTCAACATGGGACTATAGTAGAAATAGTTAATTACTAATTTCAAGGATTCAAAATTTTAAATTCAAACCTACTTTTTTAAAAGTAAAATTCACAGATTTTAACCGTTTTTAGTAATTAATCATGTTGTTAGTAGTAATAATATAAGTCTCCAGTACAAGCACAATTAACGAGCTATATCTCAATTTTATTTTGTTTCACAATCCCCAAACTCATGATCCCCATCGGCAGGATTAAAAGTAGTGATTCTGTCAGTACCAGTGCCGCATCTAAAGTAGTCTCCTCCCTGGCCACCGCTTAATGTATCGTTTCCAGGACCACCATAAAGGCGATCATCTCCATGACCACCGTCAAGAACGTCATTGGCCAAATTACCATACAATATATCATTTTCTTCACCTCCAAATATTTTGTCCGGATTATCTCCTCCATCGAGTTCGTCACTACCCACAGCCCCATCAAGCGTATCACTTCCATCTCCACCCGAGAGATAATCATTACCATCAGATCCGTTCAAAATATCATTACCACCTTCTCCTTGGATTTCATCATTACCCGACAGTCCATTCAAAATATCATTACCCCTAAATCCTCTCATGTCATCATCGGTTACAGTTCCTATGATATTGTCTACTCCTACCGTTCCTTTAATGTCAACAGCCCATAAAATTGAAAAACTTGTCACAGATAATAAAATTGCCAAGAAAAAAATTATTAAGAATAATCTATAAATTCCTTTATTCATGTTGATCTACTGAAATTGTTCAACACGATATAAATATCTACCATACAAGCTATCACATGTATTTCGACTTTAAGTATGTAGCTAGTTCTTGGACAAATTCCATGTATCGAATGTTAATCTGAGTGAATTGATTCAAGGATTTTAATTCAAAATTTACTCTAATTTGAATTTGCAGAGATTATACAATACCAAATTTAATTAAGAATTTAACATATGCTGATTTTATTTATTGATATATAAAATAGGCTATACATTCTTTATATGGTTGCTGAATTAGGTACAAAAGCTGAGTAAGATGTTGTCGAATCAGATAGTAGCAAATCAAAGTTGAATATCTATGATATCTGTATTCAAATAAGTCTGAACATAATAGCTGTTGAGCTTTGCACCAGTAAATAAAAAAATCTTATTAATGATGATGGTAAACCAGGTGGGCTAAATCTTGCATATGTAGAACTTTTTAATATAATTTACATTCTAATCATTAAATAGTCTATAAATGTCATATATTCACAGATAATTGACTATAAGACATAAAATAAATCCAAATAGAAGGATCGTAGTCGGCATGTCATCTTGTTTAATTGGACTTTTGGTGCTAGGGCTCTTGGGTTTGTCTCCAGAATTGGCTCTTCTGAATTACCCAGTGCTGGCACAGGAAAATGATGACTTGAAAACTAACAATGGAACGAGCTTAGGATCCAATTTTTCTGCTAACACTTCTGGAATATCACCTAATGACCTAGGTGATCGGTTTACAATTTCGTGTAGTGATTTTAAAAAATTATTTGACGCACTAAATGCACTAAATATAGGTAATGAAGTCACAAAAGGTAACATAAATCAATCCACGCTAGACGGTGTGGAAAATATCTTTAATATTTATGCGGGGAATTGTTCTAAGCTTGATGAATATGAATTTGATTAGAATCGAAATGATCAATATGTATTGCATATTGTAAACCACTCAAATTCACTCCTTTTAGACAGCTCTTTTACTACTCCTGAATTTTTTAAACAACATTATAGCTATAAAGGAACCGATCACAGTGACCGTGGCCGTGATCGGAATAGCTAAAGTTGTTATTTCTGTCGAAAAAGCCCCTGATACTCGTATCGGGAAGTCAAAGGTAAGTTGTTTATTTGAATCATCGGAATCTTTAATCTCGAGATTGTTTAAAATATCAATGCTAAAGAGAAATACCCCTGACCTATTGAATACATAATTGAATGGGTAGTGTCCACTTGACAAAAGTATAGGTTGTGTTCTAATTAATTCCTTATTTTCGTCAGATATTCTAATCATGATAGGTGTATCTGTTATTGGATTGTTACTAACTGTTGTTATTCTTACGTTAATTCTGGTTTCTTGTCCTAAAACGGGCATTGAGGGAACAGTATTGATTTGAATATCATAATCTCCAATACGTTGTCGTAATGAATTACTTAACAAATCAGCAAATACCAAATTAAATGTAGAAACTGAACAGATGATAATCATGACAAATGAAAGAAATATTATGCCTTCCAAGTTATTATACCAGTGCAGTACATACTGCATATTGAGAATTCAACTTTTTTGTACGAGAATATGTTCCTCAGTAAAGGCTCATAATAAGTTAAATCGCCAAGTAGATGGTAAACATTCATCTTATCTATTGATTTTCATATGACTCGCATGTTTTTTTTGCTCTAAAATGAACATTTCCACTGTCTGAAACATAGATATTACCAGAAGAGTCAATTGCAATGTCATGTGGAATCAAGAATTGATCATCTCGACATCCAAGTGATCCCCACTTTGTAACAAAATCACCTTCACTGTTGAATTTTTGGATACGTACATTTCTTGTGTCTACAACATAAACATTACCTTCCTTATCCGTCACTACCCCATGATCTTCTACAAAGTGACCATTGCCATATCCGTATCCTCCCCATTTTGTCATAAATTTACCTTGATTATCAAATTTTGCGACATAAGAATTGTTTCTACCATCAGTAACATAAACTGAGTCATTCGAGTCTAATGTAATATCATGTAAATGGACAAATAACATGCCAGGAGAATAAGAATTCCATTTGGTCAAAAATTTCCCATCATTAGTAAATTTTTGAACCTCAGGATTGTCCTGATCACTTGTGTAAACATTATCTTCTGAATCGACTGCAACTCCCCAAGGTTTAATGAATTGACCATCTCCCTTTCCTTTGCTGCCCCACATGGTAATGAACTTACCATTACTGTCAAATTTCTGAATACGTTGGTCAGCGTAATCAGCGACAAAGACATTGTCTTTTGAATCTACTGCTATGCTTTCAGGTTGCAAGAATTGTCCTGGACCTGTTCCTCGCGTACCCCACATGGTAATGAACTTACCATTACTGTCAAATTTCTGGACATTACATTTTTCTGCATCACTTACGTAAACATTTCCCTTGGAATCAACTGTAATTCCATGCGCATGTAAAAATTGTCCTGGACCAGTCCCTTTAGTACCCAAAGCCGTAATCAGTGTACCATTACTAGTAAATTTCTTAACATAATGAAATCCTGGAAGATCGTTTGTAACAGGCCCTGATCCATTTGAGTTGTTCTGCAACTTGACATTACTAACATATTGAGATTGATCGGCGTTATCTTTACAATTAAGACTTTTCGCATCCTCCGAATCTTGAGAATAAACTGAATGAAAATTCAAAATGGACAAACTTAACAACATCAATGCTAAGGATAGGAAAACCAAAAACAGCTTTGAATCAATGTTCAAATATTCTAATTTCGGAATTTTCATTGTCTGCTTGTCACCACTCTTGACCGTTAACTAAAGGCATCAGGGAAGAGTCGTTAATTACCAAATATAAATTTAAATAAAAAAAATATTAAGCTAATAGAGGCACGAAATGAATTTTTCGTTTAGTTCTATCCTTCGTGTTCCTTTCATCCATTTGAAGCTTCCTCCGCATGTGCTTCTCCCTCAGCCAAGTCTAGCTTGAAAATATCATTTAGTAATGGTGTGATCTTTTCGTCAAATTTGGAATAAAAATAGAAATTAGTTAAGCTCGGATCAAAAGCGATATTAAAAGCATTTATTGTATAATTATTGTTGCAAGTGGAGCTATATATTACATAGGCAATCTTGAATTAGTTTATTATTTACGTAACTCCAAGTTAAAGGCTTCCAATAGATTTGGATGAATTTGTATGTGAACTATCATCATAACATCTAGAGGCGAAGCTTTTTTTGCAATTGAGTCATTAAGTTGAGTGAGGCCGTTTTCCAGATTAGTAACATACGCTGTTACGTTTTTGTTATTGCTCACCGTCGTATGCTTAAGTTTAGCGTTAAAGACTTCGAATGCTTTTGTAGCCAGAGCGTTAGCACTCTGATAGTCTGACACATTAACCAATGAGTAACCCGTGTTCAATTCACCGCCGTGTTCCGTCATATTATTAGAGGATCTATTCATCGAATTCATATTCATATTCATATTCATATTGCTAGCACCAGAATTACTTCCTGTTGCAGGGTTGCTCATTGCCATGGGACCTGGAATACTGTTATTTCCAATCATAGCCATGTTTGACATATTAGTCATATCAAATCCGACACGATATGCGTTACCATAGTTTATTAGCACACCATCTATCACATTGGCAAAGGCTAAGGCCTGGATCTTTGTGGTCTGATCCAGCTCTTCGTTGTTACCACCAAACATACTTGCTAAAGACTTTAAGGCCTCTAAAATGTTTGAAGAGCTTGGTGGCAACTGCGCTATTCTGACCATTGCGTCTCCTTCCAGCCTTTTATTAAGATCATTTACACGCTCGCTGATACTTTTTTGCTGGCTTTCTGAAGATGATGTTACATTTTGCAGCTGAATAACTGCCCTTCTAACATCGCTGGCTAACCCTGGATTGTCTTCAGCTATTTCTACCAATATCCTCGGACTCAAAAGGGAAGCTGCCTTATTTGCATGATTTTGAGCCAGTGACCCGTTATTATTTGCTAGGTTTGCTACAACGAGCTTCAATTCTGTTTGCATCTGGTCTAGAATCGCTACAAAGGTAGCTGTTTCGTTCGCTGTAAAAAGATGTCCATATAGTCGTAAATTATTAGAACCATCCGTTTCGAAAAGCACCATGCTGAAGCAAATACCCAGGAGTAGGACTAGAAATTTGGCCTTTAGAGTAAAAGTTTGTATCAAATTTAGATTGCTCCTTTCAATGGATGAAAGTAAATTAATTGAATTATTTTCAGTATGTAAAACTTTAGTTTCCTACCTTCGAATAATATTCTTAATGAGAACAGTGAATTGAGATGATAGTACGTATATCTCCTATGCTTGTAAGTTTTTGGCAATTCGAAATTCATTTTGCTAAATTTACTAAGTATTTGTCGTTAGATTCAGTAATATTGGTTGCAAAATTTACTTGTTTGGGATCCACAGGCATAAAGTTAATTCCCACGACTTTTATCGAGATTACATACTGTCCTGAACCCGGAAACTTGTAGGATGAAAGGACTATACCATTTGGAGTGTGAACATAAGGCTGAGAAATTTCATTTGATTCTTTATAAAGCTCGTTACCATCTTTAGTTATTATTATGTCCGTATCTGCATGTAATACTCTTTGATTATCATTCTTATAAAATAATGTCGCCTTGAAAAATTCTGGAGAACCTGTTTGAAATACTTGAGGGGAATACTCTAATTTAATATTTATCAAATTATCATCCGTCGTAGACTCAACTGATTTCACCTTTTCATTGCTTAATCCATAAAAAGGATTATTCTCAACAATGAGGGCATTAAGGTTTCCAGGTTCATTTTTTAAGAGCAAAATAAAAGCAAGTAATAAAATGATATGAAAGAAATGGTCTAAACTCATCAGTCTGAATCTGTTTCGTGGGTATCATTTTCTGATGAAGCGTTTGTTTGTTCCTCTTCATGTTCTTCTCCTCCCTCCGCATGTTCTTCTCCTCCCTCCGCATGTTCTTCTCCTTCAGCCAAGTTTAACTTGAAAATATCATTTAGTAGTGGTGTAATTTTATCGTCTACTATTTTGTCAATTTGATCAAAGGGGCTCTTACTGTCTATCTTGCTCTTTAGCGAACTCAATGAGTCTCCCAATTCACTAGAATTTGTATTTTCGTTTGGTTTAATTTCATTGTAGGTATCTATTGCTCGTGATATAGCTGCTTGCGCACTCTGATAGTCACCCTCGTCCACTATCTTTGCTGTCTCATTATTCACGTTTTCTGTAGTGTTTGTGGCAGATGTATTATTTTCATCATGACCATTTTCCTCCATGCCCAGCGCACTGCCGTAGTGTTCCAGGCTTTTTCCAACCAAATCATTAACGACTTCCGCTTTTACGGTAATATTATTCAGTTGTTCTTTATCTATTCTAGCGCTTACAACTTCAGACAGTATATCACTAATATTACTAACTTTATCTTTAACTTCCGATTCTGACGGTGATTCAGTTTCAAATGCACTCACAAAGTCCGTTAAGGTGCCATTAAGCTCGGTAGCAAGCCGAGGGTTTCTTTCCGAAATTTCCTTCGTATCATTTGCCGTTAAAAGTTCAGTCATATGTTCAGCATGCTCCTTTGCAACAGTAACGTTAGACGGAAGTTGTTCTTCTGCCAATTGCGATTCTATTTTCATCATTTCAACAAGGGTCAAAAAAGAAGCACTTTCATCTCCTGAAAAAGTGTGACCAAAAACAGATATGTTCGTATTTGGACCCAATGCTATTAATAATACAAGCCATAATATCGAGAAATATATTGCTCTATTCATTAAATCCATTTATAATTCAGCATAATAAGAGCATTATGGTACATCTATCGAATTCAGGATTGTTTAGGTATAACAACTATGTAGGCTGATCTGGATCTGAAATCGGTTGACGTACTCAATATTGTACTATAAACTATAATTTTGAGCAAGTTATTTGTCTTTTGAACAAGGGAATATGAAATGCAAAAAATTTATGGTTACAGCTGCGATTGCTGCTCTTTTAATCGCCATTGCTTATATTGGACTATGCTATAAGTCAAATAGAGAAGAGCAGGAGTTGACATCAAAAAGAAATGCAATATTGGACTATCTCAAAAAAAAATGAAACAAGTTCAGATAAGACGTTCATCACAGAGAATGTAAGATCACATTGATGTATCGCATGTATTCTCACACGCCTACGATTTATTAAAGCGATAGTACCATGAAACTATGAATAAGATAGTATTAATGGTAACACCATATTATACAAATGGTAACAGCATATTATATACTTGAATCAAATGGTGGACCTATCAAATTGAATGACTGATTACTGTTCATAAATAAACTTATAATAATGAGAGACCAAGAGCTGAAAGAATATCGTAACGGGTCGGTTAAAAAATGAGCACAATATTTTTCAGTGATGTTTTGAGTGAATATCGTGATTTAGCTTCATTGAGATTAAATCTTGTTTTTGTGTCTCAAATATACTACAATGACAGCTATTACCGCCAACGCTGGCACTAAATAGTATGTTATGAGTTCATTAGTGGGTATTACCTGATTTGGATTGGTAGCTGATATGTCAAAATCAGCTGATATTGGAGTTTGAGAATAGGTGGGATCGCCATTTATCTTGACTAGCAAAGAAACCTGGTAGTCTCCAATTTCCTTGAAAGTATACGGAAAGGTAATATCACTAAATTCATAAAATTTAAACGGAAATTCTTGAATGATGGAACCATTCAGCTTATTTTTTACAATAAGCGATGCAAAGATGTTATTTACGTTCAGATTATCTTTATCAAGGATACTAAAATTTAGTAAAGTTGAGTTGTCACCAGCAAAAGGAAGCGATGGATATGGAGCAAAGACTATTTGATAGTTTCCAATGTTCTTAGTTGTACCAAAAAAGTGACCTAAAATGAACTGCGAATGCCCATATTCATTTAAAAATACAAAAACGAACAAAATCAAAAGGAAAAGATATCTACGATACAATGCATTTTGTACAGAGATCAAGATAGTGTGTCAAAAAGAATGTATTACCCCGTTTTTAATCCCTTGCCTTTTATCCCTCCTCACAACTTTCTTAATTGATTATGATATGTAGAATTATGTTAATTAAAAAAAACTTTTTGCACTTCGCAATTGTGCTAATATGCAATCTGAGCTATGCTACACGGATTATCGATATTGATTCTTATTGTTACGGCCCAGTAGATGATAACAATAATGTAGTGCTAGGAACCTTCAAGCATTCCCTTCTTTATACGTAGTCTATTTAATAAATACGCCACCATTACAATGGCAGCGATACCAATTCCAAGAGCAGTTATCAATATCAAGTATGAACTATTCAAATTTTTTTGTAAACCATTAATGGATTCTTGAATATCAGTCATTTTGTTCTGTGTTAAATTCAAATCATTTCTACTGTTTTGAACGTCATTTGATAGTTTACTCATAACATCCTGAACTTGTTCATTCATGTTATTTGTGTTAGTGGTATCGATAGAACTGTCTGGAAAGGAAAGAGTTCCTTTTGATTCTATATCTTCGATCTTAAATTCACTGTCAACTTTTTGTCCCTTTATGTCGCCTTGGAGTAATATACTATATGGTCCAACTCTAGATGGAATTATCTTCGCCTCATATTCACCATCCGTTGTTGGTGACGGTTCAAAATCTAGTTGTTTTGTCATCGTTCCAAATTTGACAGAGGATGATAGATTCGAAAGCGCATTCAGAATGGGTGTTTGATTACCTCCAACTCCTTTACTTACCTGCACAGTTACACTATTTAGATCAGAAACAAGTGGAGGTTCAGATAGCCATCCGACTTCAACAGTGGTATTTCCAAAAGTCTTACTAGTATGTGCGAAGGAAACATCAGGATGACCTAGAAATGCTATGAATGATAATAAAAAAGAGGTAATAATAAGAATAATTTTTGTCCTTTCCATATGACTTAAATTAGATCCTTATACATGTTATATCCTTTATCCTCTTAATTCGATTAGTGTACTAGAAAAAAAGGAATAATAAAATAATCAATTCAGTATGAATTCCTTAGAAATAAATTGATTCTTAATTTTGGTTTTAATTCTATTTTTTCATTATCTAATAGGAATTTGCACTTCTTCTTGATAACATGTTTGGTGACCCTCCTGGGTTTTGGTGCTGTCCACACCTCTTTTGGACATGCATTTGTACTGAGTAGCAATCCTTCCCAATCGGCATCTGTACCCACATCTCCGCAACAGGTAAATGTATTCTTTAGCGAACCAGTTGATTTACGTTTCAGTCACCTCAAAGTTCTGGATTCTAACGGGAAGCAAGTTGATAAAGGTGACGTCCATCACTTGCAAAATGATGAATCGAGTTTAACTGTTTCTGTACCATTATTGAAAGATGGAACTTACACGGTATCTACTAATGTGCTATCACAAATTGATGGACATGTAACAGATAATGCATTTGTATTTGGTGTTGGGGAGGCGGTGGTGGTACCTACAAATGTATCAACTACCACTACAAAATCAACGCTCTATCTACCGGAGGCAATTGCGAGATTTCCTACTCTTCTAGCACAGGTAATGATAGTCGGAGCAGCATTTGGAACCCTTTGGTTGTGGAGACCACTTTCGAAAATTACTTCACTTGCTGACTCCGTTTCTCGAATAAGAAATAAAGTAAGCAAAAGTCTCGCTGTTTATTATGTAGTAGCTTCAATAATATTGGTATCTTCAAATTTTGCTATACTTTTTTTTCAGGCAATTGCAATTAACGGAAGCATAATTGATGTATTTGGAACCCGATTTGGAACTGTATTGATTGAACGATCAGTAATTTCATTTATCATTCTTGGTCTATCATTGTTTGAATTAAGACAATTTAGGAAAAATGAATCATATTCCTTGTCCAAAATGGAGAACGCAGGCTTTCTAATAATGGGAATAATTTTACTAGTTACAACCAGCTTGATTGGACATGGTGCATCAAGTAAACAACTAATGCCAATAATAATTGATTTTGTACATAATTTGGTTGCATCTCTCTGGATAGGGGGTACTTTTTATCTTGCATTTGTCCTAATTCCAAGATTACAAACATCGACGATGAATTGGTATTACAAATTGGGAACCATTTCCGTGTGGATTCCACGAAATTCTGCGTTAGTAGTAACATTATTGGGTACAATATTTATTACGGGTCCATTTTTATTGTACATACTTGAAGATAATTTAGCTCTAGTGATTGGTTCCTTATATGGTACCTTTTTAATTGCAAAGCTCACGTTCGCAGGATTGATGGTTATTTTAGGAGGATATAGCACTATATTTATTCAGAAACAGGTTGTTAATTCATTGAAGATAGGACAAGTTATAGGAAATAAATCTATCAATCCCCGATTGTTAGATGACCCATCTGAAAATGAAGGAAAAGCAGAATCGATAATTATCAGATTTAGAAAGGCTCTAGTGATTGAATCCATACTTGGAATTGCATTGCTTTTAAGCGTAGGCCTGTTGGTAAATACTGGCCTTCCTGAAAGTGAAGTACAGAATCAAGCTCAAGCAACGACTGAAGCAGTAATTCAAAATGTACCCTATGAGACAACGAGGTTTCTGGATAATGGAACCAAAGTTGACTTATCGATAACCCCCTTTGAAGTTGGGAATAACAATTTCAAAGTGTCGTTTTTGGATTTGAATGGGGAACCTATTGACGTAGAATCGGCCGAACTAAAATACAGACAAGTTGAAAAATCGATTGGTCCAATTACTGTGGATCTAGATAAGCAATCACGAGGAATATTCTCTGTTAATGCTTCATTTGGCATACCAGGCACGTGGGACATGGAAGTACAAGCTATCCCCACAAAACAAAATATGTCAGGTATTGTCGCTTCATTTGATAACTTGATTGTAAAACCAAATTTTGATCAGCTAAAATTCAATGTAACAGAATATCCTATATTCAACACTACTATACAACCCTTATATCCGATTTATGACAAGAGTAGAAATTACATATGGTTTGGCGATACGATCATTGGAAGTGGCCGCATTTTTGCATTTGATATCAATAACCGAAATTATATCGAACACAAGATTAATGGGACAAATATAGTAACATTGATGACTATGGATTCAAAGAGTAATTTGTGGTATGTGGATCCTCTCACAAAAGCTATTGGAAGTTATGATCCTTCAAACAACATTAGTAAATTATATCCCATTCCGAACTATGTTACTCCATCAGGTATGGCAATTGATTCTAATGACACCATTTGGATAACCTCCCCAAGCTCAGGTGAGGTTATGCGATTTGATCCGAACGTAGGTAACATTACTCTAAAATTACACCTCAAGGACCAAAATGCCCGTCCGTTTGCTATTGTCTCACATCCTGTTACTAATTTAATATGGTTAACTGATGAAGCAGGAAAATTAGTAAAAATTGATCCCAGTACTAACTACTCTATAACGGAGTATTCTCCCGGCGGTAATAAATCATTATTAAGCCCTACTGCATTGCTAATTGATAAAACCACTGGTGAAATTTATATTTCACAGCATGATGGTCACAGAATAACTGTTTTCAATCCATTGACTAAAATATTTACTGATTTGCCGATAATTAATAAGGCAGGATTGCCTTTTGGAATGGCAATTGATAAATATGGGAATTTGTGGGTAGCTGAACATACAATAAATAAGAATGCAGTAATAGATACTCAAAAATCCAAGATTAGGGAGGTTCCCGTTAAAACACCTTCACCTTTTATACAATGGATTACTTCTGATTCAAATGGAAACATATGGTTTGCTGAACAGCGAGGAAACTCAATTGGAGTCATAGATCCTAGTGAAGGACCAATGGTTCAGCAACAAGTTCAACAATCAATAAAGAGTTCTACTTCAAACACTTCATCGACTGTTAAATTAGACATTAATTACCAGAATTTCGTTGCGCCAGCTATTCTACTTGGGATTATAATTAGTGCGTTTATGTATGCTAGAAGCATTATGGACCTTAAATCAAATATTTCTATTGTAAAGGCACAATAGATGAACTTTTGGAACCTCCTTTATTATATCGGTAAGCAATGCTAGTACATCCATGGTTGTACCATAATGTTCAATAACGTTTGATTCTAAATTTACTTGTGCTTGTTGGCATGCTTGTAACAGGTACTGCGATTCATATAGTCAGGTCCGAACATTAGACTGGCCAGTAATGGCCAGTTTCATTCAAGCCAAAACAATAACCTGAATGATTATTTTTTTGTTAAAATACGCATAGTTTCGATAGATGTACCAATTGATTAGGGATATGCTATACTTTTATAATACTACTTTTAACATAGATTTAGTTCGAAGAGAATGGAAGAGCTCAAGCTACTCTTAGAATCGTGTAGAAGCGAGGAAACAAAAAAGCAATATAATTTTGGTCTCTAAATAAATGAAAGAGAAAGATAAGGCTGAAATGGAAAACGAAAAGATTCGTGATATGTTGGATAATTATGACTCACTCAGTCCAACTGACAAGAATTTTCTTGGGCGCCTAATATTATCTAGATTTTCTAGAGAAGAAAATATGTCCAAATTCTTTAAACTTCATGTTACTGGTGAAGAGTTTGATTTAAACAATATTTTTGATCCAGATGATCTAGTTCTGTCTCACGTCACTGAGGAAGATTTTGGACATTTTTTACATACTTTATTGAAAAGAAATTTTAAAGATCATCATTTCTATTCGCATTTATTTTGGTTCACGTTTTCCAAATATCACGTCGATCTCGGATATGATACAAGAAAAAGGTTACTGTATGTTTACAAATATCCTGATGCTGCCGTAAAGATATGGACAGACAAAATGAAATCCGGTGGTAAACTTACAGATGAAGAGATTGATAAAATATTTGCTTACGCTGACGCTGCCAACAACGACAACCTCATTGAGTCATTGGACAAATATTTCTAAATCCTATAGGACGGGTTAATGAACAAAGTTTATCTTCTTAAAAGGGGAAGATATAAGCACGTCCAAATTCCCCCATAAAGAAAAAGAATTAATCAAGTCTATAGTTGCTAGTTTAACTATTAAAAAAGTGCCGGACCTGGAAATTGCGCAAGTCATATTCGACCAGACAGGCAAGACCATAACAGACAGGTCCCTATGTACGGTAAGGCAGCTGATAAAGAAAGATTCCTATCATTGGTATTCGCAGTTAAGAGAAGGTGAGTTTGAGTTTATTCATGAGTTTAGAGAACGCGTGAACGAGATCCTTTGGTTACAGAAAAAGCACCATGAGATAATAGACTCTCCTAGTGAGCCAACTACTAACAAGCAGTCCTCTTTGGCAGAGCTTCACCGTTTGACAATAACACTTTCTAACCTGATCGACGTAGCTCCAAGTATTGGTATCTACAACAATACCCTACCAACATCGCCAGAAAGCAAGCCAAACAGCAGCAGGGACAACATCATCGTCTAGTCCTAGTCTCCAATTACTGAAAGACAAACCATTTTACATATGGAACAAGCAACAGCATACACTTGAATTCATAAAGACTGGTGGCAATTGCTGCTTCAACCACACAATAGGTTTACCCCAGAAGGACAAGCAAGAGCATCCCCTTTATGATTATGAAAAGCTGCTTTATGATAATTTATTTTCAAACCAAAATTATGAATTTAAGGATAAACATTTGTGGATCCTAAAGTCAACCGGTCTAGGCATAACAGAATTCTTCCTTCGCATTATCGGTTGGTTATGCACTAAGGACGACCAGTTGAAGGGTTCACAGGTTTGTATCGTTACAGGACCCAGACTAGAATTAACAATTGGATTGATGCACAGGTTGAAAGTCTTGTTTTACAATAAGTTGGGACTTATCTTTTCCAACAAGGAGACTGTCTTGGAGTTAAATGGAGTAAGAATAGAGGTATATCCTTCAGACCATTTGGACGCAATGAGAGGACTTGCTAATGTCTCTTTCATACTTTTGGATGAAGCTGACTTCTTTCGTAAGGGACAGCAACAGGATGCTAGAGATATATCAGAAAGGTACATCGGTAAATCAAATCCTTACATCGTCATGGCGTCTACTCCGAACAGACCCGGCTCGCTCTTTGATAGGATAGAAAGAGAACCTGAAGAGGAGTGCATCTATCACAGGGTTAAACTGGACTACACTTATGGCTTGAATAAAATTTATTCAAAAGAAGAAATAGACAAGGCAAACCAATCACCTTCCTTCAAGAGAGAGTACGACCTTCAATTCCTGGGTTTGATTGGACACACCTTTCACACAAAAGATATCGACAGAGCTATCCAGTTAGGGACCAAATACAATCCTAACAACGTTGTAATGGATTCTCCCAAGACAATAGGGATAGACGTTGGATGGGGATCCTCTGCTTTTGGTTTAGTCCTGTTGCAGGTAGCTAACGGAAGAATAGAAGTACTGATTGCTGACGAATATCCAAGACCCAGATATCAGGATATGATCGACCGGGTTACAAACTTGATAAGAGGTCTTAATAGAGAAATCTAGATCAGCAATCTTTGGACTCTGTCAAGATATACGTTGATGCGGCAAATCCAGAATTTATTACCACTCTTAAAGAGTTAGTCGGAGAGTCAACAAGATGGGACTATATTAACGAGAAAATACTGTACTGCAAGAAGCATAATTTAGATCTAGCCAACTACATGACCGTCATTCCCGTTCCCTTTAACACTTCGGGCAAGGACATGTTGATGCACACTAAAGAATTGCTGGAGTACGAAAAGCCTCTCATAGCAATTAATTCCAAATTTGATAAATTGATAACGTCGTTAAGAACCTGCCAGAGCGACGACGTAGGAAAATTAGATAAGGACCAGACGAGCTATGACAATGTAATGGATGCTTTTCGTCTTGCATTAAAGGGAATCAAAATGGTGAAAAAAGAGCTGTGACCAGATTCGAGGAGCTGATGAATATAGTTAACAAGAGTAAGAATAATGCAAAACCTAATTCCAAATTAGTTCCCGAATCCGACGAATCACAACAAGAAGAATTACAGGTTTCAGGATTAACAGCGGGAACAGGTCAACCTAACATGGAATTTGCTTCTGATGAGCAGGACATGGACCTTATAGACCAGCTCTATTCTAAACCAAAGCATAAGCCGCTGATGGGAGAGGGTGCATACTGGAACGACTGGGAGTAAATTGAATGAATGACTGAATGGGAATATTTTCAGGTTAGGAAGTTCTATGATTCCTTTGGAAGAGAGCTGGAGAGTCAGACTTGTGAATACTGCAATACAGCAATGCCCGTCCAATTATTATCGACAGGTGCCAGAGAACGTATTTTAAGTTTGCATATAACTGGATCACTTATTATATGATAAGTAATCCTTATAAAACCAATGATAAATGTGTTCGGTATGAGGTTGTTTCTAACATGTCTTTCCTTATCGCTCTTGCTGATAGTTTCCACTATTGGTACTGTCTGGTCAAGTGGTGCTAATAACACTGCAGTGAATGGTGCTAATAACACTGCAGTGAATGGTGCTAATAACACTGCAGTGAATGTTGACGATAGCAGGCTAGAAAAACTACTTGCTGAGTTTACTAATTGGGCGATTAATCTCCCAACAGAGCAATTACCTGAAGAAGGTAATCAATGTCTAATTAAGACAGGCTCAGTAATTCTCCTTTGGGTTGCTTTTGGTGAAGGTACAATCACCCAAACATGTGATATAAAGTCAGGGAGCCTCTTATTCTTCGCATTTTATGATGGTTGGTGTGATAACGGTAGTACTGGTCTCTATGGTATACAAGATTATAAAAAATTATTAGATTGCGCAAAGGATTCAGATAAAGGAATTGTAACGATGCAGGCGTGGCTTGACGGTAAAGAGATTGTTAATACCAAAGTAGACAATAAAGATGTAGAAAATATGAAACTTGTGTATGATAAATATCCTGGTAACAAGTATTACAAAGTAATATTGACACCTAGTTTTTTTGATCTTACGCTAACTAACAAATCAAGATTTGGTTCTGAGGGCTATGTACATCCAGAGGATTTTCAATCATCACCACATATCTATAAAGCAGTAGCCCATTGCTTCTGTGGGCTTTTAACTAATGTTACAGCAGGACCTCATGAACTTAGATACAAGACTGTCATAGAAGGCACTGGAGGGATAGCTGAAGGTAAGGGATGGGATCAAGAATATGATATAACCTATAAATTAAATGCAAAATGACTTTCAAGTATAAACCTTATCAAATTTCCATTTTATGAGTCATGTGAAAAAGTTTCCCAAGAAAGAAATGTTAAATTTGGATAATGGATACTAGCAATAATCAAAACAGCAGTCTAGGATCATTAAAGTTTAATGCGTTACTGTTACTAGCCTACATATCCGGTATCTTAGTAATTATACTTGCTTCCAACCTAGACTTCTTTTGTATTCCAAAACACAGTAGGGCATTTGATATTTCAAATGAAGAATTATTTCTAATCTATTCTGTAATATTTACAATAATTAACATATTCTTGTTGAAACTGTCATCAAGTCTTAAATACCCAAGATCTAAGATGAGAGCAATCACATTTGTGACAATACTGATAATCCAACTTGTTATAATGTCGATGTTGTTCATCATATATGGACAAATAAAAATCTCATCTCTTTACTATAACGCAGTTTTCTATACGATAATATATTTATCTCTCGCTTCATCGGCTGCTTTTTTGGCAATAGCCGCGATACAGTTTCTTCGCTGGTTTATTAGAGGTAAAAACTATTTGGTCATGACGTATGCTATTGTGATGTTAGTTCTCTGCACTAATTCAGTGATAGGCGCTATTTACCTCACAGAAGTTTCAGTATCTCATTCTGATACCATAAAATACAAATCCTGTAGTGTTATGATGAGTCTGCTCCAAAATCTAAATCCTGAAAGAATCAACATTCTAGCCAACTTGTACGATATCACTTCCTTTTTTTCCTTCGTCTTAGCATGGTTAGTGACAGTTTTGATGTTGAAGGAATATACTAAACACAGGAACAAACTAGTATATTGGATTATTTTCACTTTGCCGCTAATTTTCTTTCTGCCTAGATATGAAATATCATTATATTATTTTTCAAGTCATCAAGTAGATAATATTTTAACTTCGATTAGTTTAAATTCCGATATATATGGATACCAGACTTTGAATACATTATTAAACTCAAATCTTCAACTTGGTGGCGCATTTTTTGGGATGGCTTTTTTAACTATTGCAGCCAAACTTTCCAGTGAATGGGAACAAAGAAAATCATTGATAGTAACTGGCATTGGTATCATGTTTCTTTTTGCCTCAAAAGATATCAGCAACCTGATTATTTCTTCATATCCACCGTTAGGTGCGGTTTCATTAGCATTTCTGGGTATTGCCTCTTACATGGTCTACGCAGGTATATATAACACCGCAGCGCACGCCGCTCGAGACAAGAAACTTCGCAGAGACCTGCGTGTAAATATAGAAAATAATATGAAATTGTTAAGGAGCATCGCATCGTCTCAAGACCGTTCAGAGATGGAGAAGAACGTTAAAGAACTAATGACTCTCTCCAAACATTTGCAAAAAGAAGAGGAACAACCTGATTTGACACAGAACGAGATCCGTGATATAGTCAATGATGTAATTTTAGAACTAAAGAAGATACAAAAGAAATCGTAAATGGTTAGTGAAAGTAATTATGACTCTGTATATGATATTAATTGAGTAACACTTCATAAACTACACTTGACCCTATGTTTCAAATCACTACACAAAGTAAAGCTGTTTTGAATAAGGATTGATCAGCAGATATACCAATATGTTTATGATTTTCTTGTGACTTTAGCATCACATGGTTCGACTTACGTTCTACGGAGCCGTAAATGAAATAGGCGGTAATAAAATTCTGTTAGAAGACAAGGATACTAAGATTTTCTTAGATTTTGGTAAGGGGTTTAGTCGCAGAGCTAAATTCTTTGAAGAATACATCAACCCTCGAGCATCAAATGGCATTGAGGACTTTCTTACAATGGGACTTTTACCAGACATAGAAGGACTTTATCGTGATGATTTGATGAAAATTGCTGAACGTGAAATAGTAGAGCCAAAAATAGATGCCGTTCTACTAACACATGCACATTCTGATCATGCTGATTATATTTCATTTTTAAATGAAAAAATACCAATCTATATGGGTGAAACATGTCATCTAATCCTGCAAGCCATAGCTGACAGATCAAATAGACATATTGAACGTGAGGTGCTATCTTATATCGAAAGACCACATAGTAAGAAAGCAGAACCGGTTAAACGAAAGATAAATGAATTTAGAACAGGCAAAAAATTCAATATAGGATCTGTTGAAGTAGAACCAATTCATGTTGACCACTCCGTTCCAGGAGCATATGGTTTTATAATATATACATCCGAAGGTCCGATTACATATACAGGCGATATCAGGTTACATGGATCCAGACCTGATATGACCATGGATTTCGTTGAGAGAGTCAAAAACGAGAAAGCTGTGGGTCTCATAATAGAGGGAACTAGAATTGCTGACGAGTGGAAAGAAGAGTCAGAAGAGTTAGTTTTCACAGAATCAAGAAACATTGTTTCCGCAACTAACAGATTAATCCTGGCAGATTTTAATTTTAAGGATGTAGACAGACTCCGAACATTCCTAAAAGTAGGAAAGGAGAACAATAGAAAACTGGTGGTAAAGTTAAGTGATGCATATTTTCTTAAATACCTGTCGAGGGATCCCAAGCTGAACATTCCGAATTTTGATAACGAAGATATTATAATTTACATTCCCAAAAAAGGAAGTGGTTTGTACCAGGATTCTGACTATGGAAAAAAAGATAAAGAATTCCTGAACGGTCTTAATGCATGGAATGCTAAAGAAATTATAAAAAATGAAAGTAAGGTTTTATGTGCGATGGGCTTTTACAGTTTTAATGCATTAATTGACATGAAACCTGAACCTGGGGCAATATATATTCACTCAGCAAGTGAGCCCTATACTGAAGAACAAGAGATTTCACAAGAGAGAGTAAACGCTTGGATGGATTATTTTGGAATAAATAAATATCAATGCCATTGCTCAGGGCATGCAAGAAGTAAAGACCTTTTCCAAATCGTCCAAGAAATCAATCCACGTAAATTGTATCCCATTCACACAACAAATCCTGAAATGTACAGTAAAATATTCAAAAACGTAGTCGATTTAACTGAAGGGAAAACATATTCCTCAATGTGAAGGCGAATCATATTTTTCGTCTGCATTTTACTTCCGTCAGAGAATCTTTGCGATTGTTCAAGGAGAAATCATCAATTCACGTACGTTATATTTTCACTTCACAAAAGAGGACTTTCAAAAATATGACATAGACGAACAGCGAAATCAAATTAGCAGGCTGTATCCGAATTTTACCTTATTTTGGGCTTTTGAACACATGACCGATAAAATAGTACAGTACAGATATGAACAGCTACAACTATCGGTTTAACTCGAACATATTGAATAATTCCTTTATCTTGGCGGTTTTCGGGTCCAATGCTGCACTAGCTCCAATTGGTTGCTGTTCATTCAAATGTTCCTTTATACTCCTCACTCGCTGTCCAAATCTGTTTATCTCTTTGAGTCTTATTGGCTTTCGCATATTATAATTTAGAATAACCGACAAGTTATTAAAATTCATTACCTTTTTCTAATTTGTTCAATACGGATATGAACAACTTCCCGTTAAGATATCCTTAGACTAATGGAAGTCTGTAATAAACATCAAGCATATGCTCCAAGAATGTACCAATTAATTTAAATTTAGTAACAATGATATCGTTAATGTGCAATTGCAGAGAAGATATAAGATACTGGATAATAAACTCAAATTTTTTGCACTTACTACGGCTATAGTTTCTTGTCTCATCATACCATTAACTATACCCCATATTTCGCACCAATCAATGATATACCATATTATTATTCATATTGTCAGCTTGAATATTTCAGTTTTCCTTGGACTAGTGTCAATTTTTGCATATTTAAAAAATAGCAATATAAGAATGTTTTTTATGGCACTAGGATTTGTAACCCTTGCAATTGTAGAAGGAATTATGCTGCTATCTTCAACAGGCAATCTGGGTAACGTAATTTTACCATCGGTAAATATTGAGTTACCTCACATAGTACTACTTATAATGATCACGCTCTTTGGATTGGGACTTCTTAAGGCAAATTGAACTATAAATTGGATTCAATGTATAATAATTCTTCAAATATGTATTTTCTTAACACATTGCCTAAATTACAGCAGAAGTTATTATTGCATATTGATGAAAATCCTGGAATCCGATATAGGGAACTATTGAGGTTGGTTAACTCTTCTAATGGAGTTCTTTCATATCATATCGAGAAACTAGAAAGAATGGACCTAATTAACGTAGAGAGAAGAACGAGAATTACGAGATTTTTTCCAAGAAATATTTCAGATGAGATCATGGGAATCATAGGAAATTTGAGAAATCAAACTTCCTATGAGATTATAAAATTACTTTTTGACAGAGGCCCAATATCTCAACAAGAAATAATAAAATACACAAGAAAGGCCGCATCTACAATTTCATGGCGTATGAAGAAACTATTGGAAGATGATATAATCTGCATAAAAAATAATAATAATGTTTATGATGATAATAAAGTTCTTGTTGACGGTAAGACACAATATAAAAGGCTTAATTTATATGATTTATTAAACAGAAATTTAGTAAACGATCTTATTTATAAGACCAATAAATACATTGATAGTACCATAAATAACTATTCAGCAATGGTCAATTCTCTCTAATTAATTTATTTGACATATCACTATAAAAAAAATTTATTCTTGATAGCTTAAGATATACACAATAAAGATATCATTGTACTATTAAAGATCTTGTTTGTTAATATACAATAAATAAATATCAAAAAGAGCATCTTATATCATGGACCCTTTAACTGAGAAACCTGAGAAAATAGCATTTATTGCATACAATATTGGAATCTATGAATCAATCCAAAAATTTGCGTCTTTGATTTTAGGAGGCAAAATAAATAATAGTCTTGATACGAACAAAATAGCACAATTACTTTCTGAAACGATAACATTTTATGATGCAGAGATGATTTCTCAAATAATTAATGTAATGATAAGGAGTAATCCAAAATCCCCTATAGGAAGAATTGATACCAATGAAGTAAACTATGTAATTAATCAACTAAAGGCATGCGGAGTTTCTCTACCCTAAATCGCTCGTTTGTATATATCTATCCTCCATGTGACTTTACGAGATATGGAAAAAATGTTACTGGACTCAAAATTTATTATTCGTTTGAAAAAAACTTATCCATAGTTTTATTCCTCATAATTCGAATGTTATTCATGAAAAAAATGATTCTAACTAAATTGATTTGTTAAAATATATTGGGATTATTCATAATTATAGCTTAGTCCTTTTTAAATATTATTCACTGATATAGTAAATTATGGGATCATTTGGAATAATTGAAATGTTGGGATGGTATCTAGTTGGGTTATCAGCTACATTCGTGTCACTCGAGTTATTATCAAAACTGAACATTTTGAAAAGGAAAGTCAAGAAAACGATGTATATCAAATCTTCATACAATATCAGTACATAAAGATCGTGGGCTATGCTCAATCTAAATACAAATAGATGTAACAAGAAT
>Ga0209879_1000012_pt1 | contig 20693 bp, 23 predicted proteins | sample GWRWN3_20_30_FD_187240 | JGI IMG/M metagenome (GOLD analysis project Ga0209879, IMG submission 187240) | Riverbed sediment microbial communities from areas with no vegetation in Columbia River, Washington, USA - GW-RW N3_20_30 (SPAdes)... | ecosystem: Environmental > Aquatic > Freshwater > River...
ATGTCGAGAAATGCCTACAAAGATAGCAAGTTATGATATGGATGGTATTTCATTGATTGAAAGATATTGTGACAAATGCTTTAAAATTAAAAGCGAATAAAAAATTTTAAAATACGATAAATTAAAGCCTTAATTTCTCATTTTATTTAACGAGAATAATAAGATGGAGGCTAAATACGATTTGTGCATTTGTGGTCATATTAGAGATCATCATCAGTATTATTTGACTGGAGGAGAAACTGCACATTCTTGTAAGAGGTGTGTCTGTCCAGAATTTAGAAAAGTGTAGTCGCTGTATTATGCAGGGAACATTTAATTTTTGTAAATACCTATTGTTTTTGTGACTCGTAGGTGAGTAATTGTTTATTTACTTCTGCACGTCAACACTAAAAAAGTATGTCGAGCATATTAATTCAATGTCAGACGAAAGTCAAGAACTATTCCAATCTATCCTTAGGCGAGATAATAAATGTACATAGAGATGCTAGAAAAAGGTAACAATCAGGTTGAGATTATGTATCTGTCGACAAGTAGTGGGAAAATTCGTTTTCGATACGGTAGTAGGGAAGGAAATTGGTACGATTTCAAAGGTGACGCTAGATTTAAAGCGGATTATTTCTTAGAAAAGGGTTGGAAACGGAAGAAATCGCAAACAATAATAAACGAATAAAATTATTAGCAACTTGCTTTATTATTTTTATAGAATTTACTATCTGCAATAATCATCATAGAAATTCTAATTATGTTCCGCTACAATATTCAATCATATCCCTCCGGGCCCGTTCCGATATTAGTGGTTTTAGGTGGGTTTCAAAATTAATATGGTGAATAGTAAAGCGTCAGAAAAGAATGGTGACAGTACTGGAAAAGTTAGGTTCGAGAATGAAGCTATACTTATTGTTGGTATAAAATAGAAAGGGACCATCTACTAATTTTTGCCTATGTAGATAGTCAAATTTTACCTACTTTACTTCCATTGATAGATTCAGGTGGCAATTGATTCGGCATAGTAGTATTAAGACTACCTGATTTGTTTGTTATGTTATTTTCAGTCTGTGGTTTTGGGCTTATTTTTAAGTTGTATGTTCCTTCTGAAGCGTAATTGAAAGAAGGAGTCGTGGGATTAGTTACACTTGTCTTTATCTGTAATTCGTGATTGCCCACGGATAATGGCTTCAGGAATACAAAGAAGCCATCAGCAATTCCTCTATAAGTACCTGCAGGAGCATCAAAAATGTTATCTTTTACAATGGATATGTTAAAAAAGTCGGTCGCTGTACGATAGCTGTCGAGGTTTTCAATTTTTTGCCCGTCCAACGTAGCACTGATTGCACCGTATTCGTCACCCGCCGTTGAACATTGTCGGAGGTCAGCATCACTATGTGACGTAGGTTCAGAAGTATCGCACTCACCTGTTAGCAAAGGAACCAGAATTGCCTTTCCTTCTGGTATGGTGCAGGTACGTTGCTCTTTTCCAGTAAGAATATCGGGTATAAACCAAACAGAACCGTTCTGATTAACGGTACACTTTTCTGCCGTATAATTGTCTCTTGGATGCTGTGAGGTAGGTATACCGACATTCCATTGCCACCATCTTGTAATCCAATCTTTATAGGGAACACCAAATGGAGCCGAGTCCTTTGAATAAACGGCAGAATTATTGCCCTGTGCGTAAGCTGACAAGACAATTTGTGATGTGAGAAACGCTATGGAGATTCCTAAAATTAAAACTCGAAAGGTTTTACTTACCTCTTTCATAACCATCATATTATCCACTAGTACAAGAACTTAACTCTTTAACTTATAAAATACCACACTTTATATTTACATTTAGCTAGTTCGTTAGATGACCCTAAATTTGAGCCATCAGGCAGCTGTAGGTACAAATTATCAGACCAAAACAATTTTTCTTGCTGCTTGCATAATAATAGCTTCAATTTTAATAGATACTTCAATAGTGAAGACCTCGGTATATACTGGAGGACTTCACGGTTCTACAGCAGATATTCTGTTATTCACAATTATAACTCTAATCTATGCAATTGGACAGTACGTTATTCTCAAAGTCACAACGGTTAAAGAGCATTTCAGAACACGTGACATGATTATTGTTCATAAATCGGCGGTGATACTCCAATACGTCTTGATTGCAATTCTCTTAATTACTATCCTTCAGATGATTTTAACGTCAAGCTACAGTTCAATAATACTAAAAATAGTAACATGGATTAATTATTCCATGTCAATAGTTTTTCTAGGGATATTATCTAAGAAATTCATTTCATGGTACTCCACAAGAAGGAATTGGATTTTGATTGCATATGCAATAGCTATGATATTTCTTTGTATGTATGGTATTGTGTCAATCATTGACATATCCTATGGGCTAACACATGGAGGACCAACAAAGGTTGGCATTACCAAAAGTAGCGTGGCTAGCATTGATACACCTTCTTTCATATCCAGTATAGTCAATTCAGCTTATTTTATAATATCGTTACTAGCATTCATATCAACTTGGTTTGCAACTGTACTATTGTTAAAACACTACTCAAATAAAATTGGAAAGGCAAAGTATTGGATACTTGTGAGTATACCACTAGCATACTTCTTGACTCAATTCCAAACAATACTGCTATATTTATTCACACCTATAAGACTAACAGACCCTATAATTTTCGGAATCACTTATACTCTGGTTTTTAGTGCAAGTAAACCTATAGGCGGAATTCTGTTTGGAATTTCTTTTTGGATTGTATCCAGAGGTCTTAGCAATCCTCAAGTAAAAAAGTATATGATTATCTCCGGTTACGGGTTACTCTTGCTGTTCACAGCAAGTCAACATCAGATATTGTTGCTAAATCCATATCCACCATTTGGACTGCCGACGATATGCTACGTAGGACTGGCCTCATATCTGATTCTGATAGGAGTATATTCTTCTGCTTTATCTGTAGCACGAGATAAAGAAGTGCGAATGGAATTTTATAGGAGTGCAATGAGTCAAATGAGCCTTCTTAAGACAATTGGAGTAAGCGAGATGGAAAAGCAACTGATGAAAGACTTCAAGTCTATCGATAAACGCACTCGCTCATTAGAGAAAGTTAGTAGATATGAGAAAGATAATGTGAAAGAGGTTTTACATGGATTGGTTGATGAGATGGATAAAGAGAACGCAAGAGAAATTTTACACGACGTACTGACTGAACTTTACTCAAAGTCTAGACCCAAGGATAAATTTTGACACATATTGATTTAATTAGAGTCGTAGCTGAAGCCCTCTATAAGGAAGGTTCAAATCCCGATGCCTCCAGACTTGTCAATTCAATCCCGTTTACTAGTATCCATTTTCATTGTAGCCTTTTTGTTAATTATTATTTTTTATAACAGAAAACGAGATAAAGATTTACTGGCACTTCATAACATTCCTCAATGTCTTTGATTTCAAAATGATTCACCAAAAATGACTCGATTTGTTCCTTGGTAAAAAATCTAATTTGAAATCCATTTATTTCATAAATATTGTTACCTATTTTCTTGCCTTTATTATACAAAACATCATTATCACTTCGCACGGAAAAATATAGCAAGCCATTATTTTTTAATACTCTACTAGATTCTTTGAATAGAAAACTAAGTTCCACATCTGTGAAACGCATATTATAAAACATATGCGAATAAACTGCGTCAAAATGGCTACTATCAAATGGTAAGGTTTGTCTTACTTCAAAATAGCTTAAATGCAAAGAAATATTTTTTCCTCTGATTTTTTGATTTATATTCTCTATTGCTACTTTAGAAGAATCTACAGCGTAGACATCTAAACCATTGGATGCAAAAAATACCGAGTCTCTTCCTTGTCCACATCCTAATTCTAATAATCTCTTAACATCATATCTCTTAAAATCACTGTAACACTTTTGAGCAAAATCACTGGGCTCTTCTCCAAAAAATGCTGAATCGTTAGAATAAACCTTATCCCAAATTTTGCTCACATGAACCCTTGTAATAGTTTAGTTATTAAATTTAGTTTTTTAGCAAGGACTTTGAAAAATAAACATATGAAATATTAATTACCAAGTTAGTATAACCCTACTCTATGCAAGGTTCGAATCCTGAGGCACTGGCACCACCTTAAACTGTTCCTAAGATCATTTCTATATAATTTTTCGCAGAATATGAAATATTAACTGGTTGCCTAACTCTTAATTGTGGTCATTTTGTGGCCAACCAGCCAGTTTAGTTTGGATCTACAAGTGAGTTACTCTAAATGAACGAATAAATATCATAAAAATAAAGTTTAGTTTAGTCACTTTTAGGTGGCGTTCAAATCTAGTTCGGAATATATGGCAATTTCTTTTTCTGTTGCCTAGAGTTAAAACCTTTCAAAGAACGGTTTTTTCGCTAAATGGATAGACAAAGGTGCCTTAGGTTTAATATAGCATAGAATGTACATAGTATTATGAGAGGCAGAATTGCAGCAGCAGCAGTGGGCGCTAGTGTAGCCAAAAATAGAGCGAAAGCAGCAGGGGCTGAACAGCAAGCAGCTGATCAGCAACAAATCGACCAATTAAAAGCAGAGCAACAAAAACAGATAGATGAGTTAAAACAACAACAATCAAAGCCGCAACAATCATCCGGTCAAGAAGACATAACTCAAAAACTTCAAAAATTAACGAATCTCAAACAACAGGGATTGATATCCGAAGAAGAATATCAAAAAACGAAAGCGGACTTATTGGCTAAGTTATAGTGAAGTAACTTTCAAATTAAACATCAGTTAATGATACTATACATAGAATAACGCACGAGATACAAAGAGTCATTTTCGTTCTCATATAAAAATTGATTAGAATATTTTTGCGAAATTAAATAGATTGATTGTAGACAATACCCATGCTACCAGGGATTGGACTCGTATGAAATTCTACAATATTCACATCGCATACGCACTTCTTTTAGTTCTGTAATTGGCTTTGGCAGGTTAGAGTGTGGGTTGTCCAGTCTGTCTCATTAGAAGGTAGAGAAGTATTATCTAGATTATACTCAAGCGTTACAACAATTGAGCACTACCGAACAGGAATGAAAATGCGCGGCACCATATAAGGACCGTATTATATTTTGAAAGATCAGTTCCCGCAGGTATTTCATAGTTCTGGTTTCCCATATTTCCCTTCAGTCTTCCAACATTGAGGAAATCCGAAGCAGATTTGTCCTCTGACAAGTAAACATAGAGATCAGGTCCGTTAGTAGCTTTGAAATTTTCTAGTCTTAAAATTTCAGCTCCACTGCCAAGTTGAATCACCTTTGCTACACCCTCCACCTTATGAAAACCATCTCCTATTCCCATGAATGTTCCTGTTAATGTGTCATTTGTGAATTGTTGAGCAATCGGAGCAGAGATGTTCTCATTTATAGTAGTGTTCTGTTTAGCCGCCTCAATACCAATCATCATAGCCTTTTCTCTAGTCATATTTTTGGCAACTTGAATTCTTTCTTCTTCAGACAAATTCATATACTTCTGAAATTCAGCTAGTGTGGAAGCAGGAACAGGTTCGTCTACTACAGTACTTAGGAACAAAGGTGAAATTGTGTAAATTGCTAGTGGTATTACGATAGCCGCAATTATGATGCTAATAATGATTTTTGTTTTTCTTCTCATCCTATATACACCACATCTGATTTGATTCTTGACTGGTCAACGGATAATTTGTAGTCATTTTAGGTAGATCCATTATTCAAACTTACCGGCTATTTAGCTTCAATATATGTCCTCGAGTGGATGAAATCGCTCTTGATAGGTTTGGATCCCTTGACTAAGAGTCCCAAAAACTGTTTCATAAGAAGACCTGCAAATTTATCATTTTGAATCTTTGTGTCGACATCATTCCGGTGTTTGCGATCTGTTGTGAACTCCAAATCCAACCATATTTCCTCGTCTTGGTTAATTGAGACCGCATTAGCAACACTGGTAAAGTCCTCTGATGTTTCGGTACTCTCTAACTGAAAACTCTGGGCGTAACATCCGTAGTTCCTAAACATTTGTGCAAATTGATCACCAAGTTGCACCATTGCATAATGATTCTTCTTCGGTATCCGGTAGAGGTAAAGTCTAATGTGGCTTCCAATCTCTGATTTACCCATGGAGCTCATTGTTTCCCTTTTTCACCCATTCACATAATCTAGAGTCGACTGAATTCTCCTGTGATGATCTCAGACCCCGGAGTGATAAGCTTTGTAAACTGTTCGTACCCTTCTTGACATTCTTTATTGTCTGACATTTTTGCCACAAATTCATCTCTATTTTTTTTATCTTTGTAGGATAACATATTAATCCAAACTTCTTCATCTTCACTAGCAGAGACCATTTTAGAAATGTTGGTAAACCCTTCCCAGCTTGTACCGTTGCTAAGCAGAAAAAGATCATATTGTACACCTTCTCTTCTAAACATTTCTGCCGATTTCTTTTCTAGCTTTAATAACGCTTCATGATTCTTTTTTGGTGACCGACTTACCATGAATTCTACATAGGTTGCATTGTAATTGTTTTCAATTTTATTCATTTCTGATATAATATATTGTTGATATAAAAAAAATTGCTCCCCTAAGGGAGGTTTATTAATAAGAAGAGGGATTGATATCGATACTGCCTAACCCAAAAAGGAACAAGATGGAAATATATAATGATATTCTTACGGCAATTTCGCTTGAGCTAACAAATAATAATAATAATTATCGTGAGGATGGGGCAGGAGCAAAACCTACTCGTGTGCAATTAAAAAGTAATCTAGCATATGATAAATTTGCAAGATTAATCCACTAGTTGAGGTAATTTAGTCTGTTTATAACTTAAATAATAAGGAGTACGATGAAATGTTCTGTAAAAAAGAATGTAACTATTCTGATAAATACGGTAATTGATTGCGAACAAGGAAAAAATTCTCCTCTGAATAGACCAGAATTTGTAGACATTGACGTGTCAGGACAAGGAGGACAAAGTTCGAGTGAAGATGAAGAGGAACAGTAGGAAAGCATTAACCTTTAGACTGAGATAAGGCATCCTTTAATTTTGTATTACTATTATCAATCGGGAACAGAAGCTGGTGTAATATATAAAATAGCCCCCAACCTGAATTAGTTATAAACTTCAATTAAAGCCAGATCTAAACAACGTATAAAAAATTTATTAGAAAATAAAATTCTACTTATTAATTATTATGTATTTTAATCTCTAATTACTTTATTAATGGAGAAATTGAGAGTTGCGTTACTTAACAAACCTATAAAAAAATCATCTATAGGTTACCATGATAACAGATAAGTAATAAATGAATCAGGATATTTCGAGTAATTGCCTGTAGAAAGAAAAATCTTTATCATGCCATTGGTGCTTATCTCCCTAGGTATTTTAGGGATTATATCTAGCAACAATGCTTCTGCTGTCGAAAATTTTACTATTGAAGCCAAAATAGACCTAACAAAAATTCCAGATCTTGAAAAGTTAAAAGTAATAGCCTTTGCTAACGGTGATTCTGCAACAGAAGTTATAGAAAATGCTCAAAACATAAAAAAGTCAATATCAGTCTCTTTTACATTTAAAAACACAAATGATATTGTAACTGTCGGAGTAAACGATGAATACTTTGTTTGTGCCTATAACCTTAATGCGGAAACAAATGAAATGAAATCTTATTCTTGCATCGAGGGTAATATTAAGGAACCAAATGGAAAAAACATGGCAATTATAGGTTCTGGGCCTGCGAGAACCTTGTCCACTGGATCGTTCCAAACTGTGGAAAAAGTAGGTAATCCTGACACACAGAATGTTGAGGTAAACATACTGGTCCCGCTATCTGACAGGAAAAATGTTCAGAATATCAAGGTAGTCGCCATGGACAAAGGTGAATTCAAGTTTAAGGAAATAAACGCGGCAGAATTGCTCAAGAATTCAAATGGAGACACAGTAAAGTTTTCATTTAATTTTGACAGAGATACCGAAATTGGTCAAATACAAGAGGGGGATCTCTATTTTGCTTGCGTTTCTGCAAATGAATTAAATCCTCCTGAAGGAACAGAATGTGAACACAAGGTAACAAAAACAATTGGACGAGTTAACAACCTACATGCCAGATAAATATTAGCTCATCATCTTATTCTATGTAGCACAAAAATCACTTCTTTGTCATATAAATAATCACTAAAAATAAGTTAAATAATAAGTACAAGAGAACTGATGTCTTCTACAACGTACATGCAGTTCATGCAATATCTAGCCTTATGGTCCTTTCCAAGTGTTTTCTGAAAAACTACCATATGTTCCTTCATATCGAAAGCTAAGATAGCCGTCATTTGCGACAAGTGTTTTCATAGATGCTTGGTCCATTCTACTAGACTCAAAACCTTCAGGGATTTCAATTATTGCTCTATGGGCTTTACCAGTTACAGGATTCCGTATAGGTTCAAGCCATGCTTCAGCAATGACATTTTTAGACTGCTCTCCACTGATTCTTCGTTTTTTATCCTCACTCGTCCCAGACACACTGACACGACTTCTAATATCCTTAGTTTGAAACTTTACACCTGCTTTCTTGGGTTCTTGGATTTCTTCTATAATGCTTGCATACACAGCGAAAGGTCCTCCTCCTGCCCTACCTGTAATAATGTTTGATAATGCCTCAAACTGTCTTTCATCTGCCCTATTGTCTATATAATATGACGCTTTCCCATGCCCTTCATGCAACGGACCAGGCCAAGAAGCTATCAATGCCATATTAAGTCCATCTAGTTTAATTTTAGTTCCATAACTACCAGTTATTATATGGTATCCGGCAATTCCTTCGCAATTACCATGAGTGGGATTTGCATTAAACTGACAGGGACATCCCCAGTCACAATTACATGCATCTAGAAAATATGCATGAACTTTCCAACTTGGTTTTTTTTGTTGTTGTTGTGCTTTAGGGTTCAATATATGCTATCGAAATCGTATTATGACATATTTATGGATATTTGTCTTTCCTGTCCAGTCAGATAATCATTATCTATAACGGTATCCATAATACGATATATGAAGTCTCACAAAAAAGGAATTCGAACCGAGACTTCAAATCCGACCAGCCCCATTCCCCTGATTGAGTGAGATAGTCATCAGAAGCGTAGCCGTTTGCAATCCAATCCATCTTACCTCATGAAAGTGGCAATAATTAGTCTGTACTATGGTAACAAAATGACTCATTCGAATAATCTACAGCTGAAAGGTCTTATTTTATAAAAATTTCAAGACATTTATAAAAAGATGTGTAACTTCATTATTGGTAGGTGTTATAAGATGGTAGTTGAAATTGGTCCTGTCTTACAGGATTTTACCATAATCATGGTCGTCGCTTCTATAATGGCAATGATTTCATACAAGTTCAGGCAACCAATGGTAATAGGCTATATCATTGCTGGTATGATAATTGGACCTTATACTCCTCCCTTCAGTCTAATTCGTAATTTTGATGTCCTAAATCTGTTTGCGGAGATAGGAGTCATTTTGCTTCTGTTTGTTGTGGGAATGGAGTTTCCGATAGAAAAATTGAAAAAAATTGGTAAAAAGGCACTAGTCATAGCCTTTAGCGAGGGGTTAGGTACATTTACGATTGGATACTTCGTATGTCAAGGATTGAATTACTCACTCGCTGATAGTCTCTTCTTAGCGTTGGCGATTTCAGTAACAAGTACAGTAATTGTAATGCGCATGTTGGAAGAACTTGGGATGATTAAAGAAGATGCATCAACTATTATTCTGGGTGTTGCTGTAATCGAGGACATTATAATCATATCCATGCTAGCCATGTTGCAATCAGTTTCTTCTAGCGGCGAACTATCTGGCATTGAGCTAATTACTTCTATTGGTACAGTCTTGGCATTTATTGGTGGTGCTTTATTTATAGGGTCAAAGACAGTCCCAAGGTTTGTAAATCTGATTGGCAAAACCAATCAGCACGATGTTCTAGTTGTTGCAATTCTTGGAGTCGCATTTGGGTTCTCATTTATTGCATTTGAAATTGGAATATCTGTAGCAACTGGAGCATTCTTTGCGGGTGTGTTAATTGCAGAATCAAAAGTTCATTCCGTTACCCAAGTGTTGACTACTCCACTTAAAGACATGTTTGGCGCATTATTTTTTGTCTCTGTCGGCGCATTAATGAATATTACATTACTACCAAGCTTTATAGTACCAGCCATTATACTAATTTTGGTATCTATAGGAGCAAAATTCTTTACCGTGTATGTAGCGTCAAAGTCCCAGGGATATACGACTCAAACAGCCTTAAGGACTGCTTTTGGCCTTTCCTCATCAGGAGGAGAGCTCGCACTAGTTGTTGCTAAAGGTGGAACGGATGTGGGAGTTACAAGTTCCTTCCTGCTGCCTATGGTAGGGACCATGACCATAATTACAACATTCATTACGCCATATTTAATAAAGATGGGATGGAAGCTAGCAGATACTGGTAGTTCGGAAGGAAGATTTTCAATCCGCCTAAGGAGAAATAAGAAGTAATTTGAATTATCTGGTAAAGATGTTTTGAAGTACCTTTAACATTCAGCTGCCGACCATATCGTCTGTCGTTTCTTCCTTTCCGTCATGTCTATGTCCCCCAAGTTGTTCTAGACATATGGTAAAACCAACATGTGCGCACTCATCAGACTTACAGTAGTTGCAGTACGGTATACCTCCTGTCAATCTTACTTCAACCTCCTTCGATAAGGTTGTGTCATAAAGTACTGTATGCATATCATTGACAAATTTAATTAAAACTATTGGATTATCCGACGTAAGAGATTTCTTATCAGACGAACCCATCCATTGCATGAAAGCTTCTGTCCCATCTTCTATTGTTTCACACTTAAAGTGATTATTGTCAGGAGGTTCATCTAGATTCGAATTTTCCTTTTCATCTGAGTTATGATGATTTTCTTTCAAATGGATTGCCCTTATTTTCTGGTACTATATTGCAAGAGAACGTAACATATTTTAACATATTGGCCTGAAAAAGAGAAAATAAAATAAAAGATAACCATAGAATTATACTATAATAGTTTTATCATAAAGTTAGGATATTATCAGGTGAGTGATTACAGCTGATGTTTACGAAAATTCTTGTTCCATATGATGGTTCGAAGTATGCAGAGAAGGCACTTAATAGTGCCGTCTTCCTGGCCAAATTAATAAAGGGTTCTGAGATAACTATAATGACCGTCATAGACGAAATTATAACTCCTCCAATACTATTTCCAACAAAAGTTCGGCATAAGACTGGGGAAAATACAACTCTACCAACGTATATCAGAGATCTACAAAAAGACATGCAATATAAAATGATGGATAGATTAGAAGAGATAAAGCGGAAATATCAAAACTCCGTTAGAATTAAAATCTTTGTTACCGTTGGTCCAGCTGAAGTTAAAATTGCAGACTATGCAAATCGGAAAAATGTAGACCTCATTGTGATGGGTAGCAAGGGTCTAAAAGGGATTTCCAGATTGATAGTAGGAAGTGTATCCAGAACCGTCTCAGAAAAGGTAAAGTGTACCGTTATGATTGTAAGATAAAAAAAATCTCCTAACGTTGCTATTTGATTGTTGAGTAGAACTTTAAATCATGTTCTCCTAGAAAATGAGAAAAGTTTAATGCTTACATTCTTGTTTCTAGTACACTCAAAACCTCCTTTCAGAATCGATATCGTCACGCATCCCTCCGGGCCCGTGTAAAATTAATCCTACTAAAATGGGTCTAAAAATCCTGTCAAATTTGATTCACAAACCTACGTCCCTATACCATCTGCTGCTCGTTCAATCTACGTTATATAAGAAGACTCATTATGACCATCTCTAATTTGTTTTATTTTATTCTCAACTGTTTCTGCTTCTCCTAATAATGATTCTATATCGCAGTAAAGACCAGGAACTAATTTAGTTACTGCACTAGAAATCAGTGCAGAGGCACGAAAATCTGGAACATCTGGCACTGTGCTGACCAAAAGAACAATCACATCTAGTCCTAGCAGCGAACCTTCATTTAGCAGTGTTGCGGGAATCCCACCTATTGTTCCGGTTTGTAGTTGAATAAAATTATTTGCCTTTGCTATCTTTGCAGCTGACGGGGTGCTTGTAACTGCAAAAATCCTTTGTTCGTCAGGAATAACTGAGGCATTATCTCCTTTATCCTGCTTCGTGCCTAAGATTCCAGCTGCGCTTATAATCAACTTACATCCATTCTGCATTGCCCAATCCAATATTTTTTTACCCATAGTACTCTGCATACGTGGGTCAATATTGAATTCAGATATGAAAAAAGCCACCTTTAGACCTTCGTTGACGTGCAATCTTGCTGGAAAGTGAGGCATAGAGTTACTGATTATTGATAAGGGAGGAAAATCAGGCGAATCGATAACTGCAAAAAGTTCTGTACCTGATGACCGGATTAAACATTCTGAAGCAATAGCATTTAGTAATCCTGCGCTCGGAAATCCATCCAGGACTACGCCATCCTTTATGTTTAATTTTTTGGCTTCCCTGAGATTCCTAATTTCAATGGACAAATAGTACTTTCATCTCAGTGTACATAGTTCAAATAGAGATATAAAGCAATAATTGGTGTAACTTAATCAGTATCCTGTAAATTCCTCCACTTTTATGCGCTCAGCCGGAATTCGTAGATTCTGCTCAAGTATTTCTTGCATTGCCTTTAGCATCGCAGGAGGCCCGCATATATAGAATATGGATTTCTCTAAGTCGCCAGGGTCGAGATGCCTTTTCAACATGGCCACATCTATTTTTCCTTTTTCGCCCTTCCACTCTTTGTTCGCTGTCAAATTTTGTTCGTCAGTAATTGTATAAATTATTCTAAGATTTTCATTTGTTTTTGAGCAATTCTCAAAATCCGTTCTAAACAATATATTTTGTTTATTTCTATTTGAATCAAACATAATGATTCTTATAGGCAGTTTCTTATCTGTGGCAAATTTTATCATGCTTCTAAAAGGAGTAACGCCAATACCTCCTGATAGAAATACTGCAGGCTTCGAGTAGTCCTCGTGAAGAGTAAACTTTCCTAGTGGCCCGCGTACTTTGACTTCACTTCCAATTTGTAGTGAATCCAGCCTCTTTTTATAAGGACTGTCTCTTATCCTGGTACTAATTAGTATAAATTCTTCAGTTGGCGATGAAGCAATTGTAAAATGTCGAACTGGGCCTTTTGGGTCATTGTAGACGTTTCCGATATCAAGGAATGCATATTGGCCAGCAATATATTCGAACATTCTCCTGTCTTCAATTTCCTCTTGTTTGCTTATCTTTAGGGACAGTACGTCTGTGCCTTGAATTGCCTGTCTTTCTTGAAGCACTAGTGTATATACCACGGACGCAGCACCTTTATTTTCTTCCCTAACTTGCGGCGAGCCCGAACCTGGCTTAAGCATTAAATCCTCTCCAAATATCTTAACTTCATAGGTAGCTTGTGGTTCAACAGCTGGAGGGGCCTTAACCTGTCCTGTCCTCATATCAAATTTGGATTGGTGCCAAGGACATTCTACTTCATATCCTTGAAGTTTCCCGTCGGCAAGGGGTCCACCTTCATGACTGCAAATGTTGTTGATGGCAAAATATTTTCCGTCTATATTAGCTACACAAACACTTTGACCATTAACTTGGAGTTCTTTCATATGAGAAAGCGGGATATCGCTTTTCTTTGCAACTTTTACAAACCCCTCGTTTTTCAAATTAAACACAGTCCATTAGAATTTTAACCAACAAATAATAAATTAGTTATATAATTAAGGGCAGATTAGTATTACTTGTTTATAAAATCCGAGATTTTTAATTATATTTTCTTTATTTGATTATATCTTTTTCAGATTATCCAAAATGACAGTCTATCAATTTAATTTTTTGGATATTATCCGTTCGGTTTATTCATTCATTCATTCTTAGTTTGTATGCTTGAACCTGTTCCCTGACCTTTTGACGCAACCAATCAATGGGAATAGGTTTTTCGATGAATAAATCTATAATTCCCTGCTTCGTATACTTTTGAAATACTTCATCTTCTTTAACTTCGTAAGCGCTAACTAGTATCGTTCTAACATTTGAATTGAGCATTTTGACCTTTTCTAGCAGTTCTAATCCATTCAGATTTGGCATTCTCAAGTCAGAAATAACGAGAGCATAATCTTTTTTATTTTCAATAAAATGCTCCAAGGCGGTTACGGGGTTGTTAAAACAGACAACTGAGATTCCATCAATTTTGCCATATATGGCGTCTTGATAAAGCTGGGTAATATCAAGCTCGTCATCTACGATACTAACAATCCTGTTGTTAGTGGGCATCTAGTTACCGCCAAACCTCGCAGGTCCCAATTCCCAGACCTTAATCTGTACGGCCTTTAAACTAAATAAAGTTTTTATGATTTTTCAAATTAAACTACAGTAAATTCAAATCCCCTTGGTCGCATTTTAGGAAAATTAGTTGAACCCGCTTACTAGCAAGGTTCAAATCCCGCAGAACCGTTAATGTATTTACTCACGTTGTTAGAATCTGTTTTTGGAAACAGGTGCTGAAATAGCGTCAAATTTGATTCACAAACCACTGGCTCCAATGTGATATTTGTTTTCTAAATGGAATCACCAGTATCCACAATTGATAGCGTGGAACTTAATGAATGAATACTAATCACAATACCACATTCTGCAGGCAAGGTCAGTTCCTTTTCCAGATAATATAGAGAAAGAGTTAATGGACCTTTTTACATATTGAGCAAACCATCAAGGTAGAAGTAGACTGCTGCCTAGAAGATATCATATGCCTTCTAAATAGACTGTATGAGTATTACTTTTACCTAGTCACATCTTTAGCTACAGCATCAACAGTGTAGGTTACAGTAAATGGTTCTCCACTTGCTTTGTGAAATACTAATGCACTTCCTTCGAATCCAAATGATCCTGAACTAAGGCCTGTTCCATTAATCTCTATAGGTACATCTATTATGTCTTTCAATGTAGTAATAGCAATACTTCTATTGCCTGGTGCAATGAAATTATATGGTTCTCCATGTTTTTCATCTATTGGTTGTTGTGGTTTATAATCATGTATTATCTCTGCCTCAATAGGTTTACTTGCTGTAAATGTAACGCTACCTGACCAAATTTTTCCATCCTCTCTGAGTGGAAGGGCCCAAACTATTTGGTGTAGAGGTTGACCATGATGACTAACTGTAGCTGGTACTGACATAGAGGTATTCTGCACTATAAAGACTTCTGTTGTTTGATTCTGACTTCCTGTTGCTGTACTATTCATTGTATTTGGTGTTTGTGCGAAAGTCTGGAATAAGCTAACAAAAGTCACAAATGTTAAAAGGAGAGTAAAAGATAGAATAGTTATCACGATTGTTGCTCCTCTTTTGATTTTGAATTCAAATTAGATATCATTGATAAAAATCAATTATCTCAGATAGATATATCCTTTGTGTAAGCCAAGTCAAATATGGTTCACAAACCACTGGTCCCATCTTGCCTTTTGTAAAGTAATAAAAAAACTATAATTGCATTTATTGCACAATAATTTGTATTGTCAGTTTTGATAGGGTGCTCAGGTTGGAGTTATGCTGATTCTTTTGAGAAAGGAGGATGGACTAAGGTCTTTTATCCTGATCTTCAAACTAAAAAATTGAAGTACTATGCTGAATTTTTTGATACCGCTGAAATGGACGCTACATTCTATGAAAAATTTTACAAGTACATGACGAAGGAGACATTTATTGCTATGACTAAAGCTACACCGGATAATTTTCAGTTCTCAGTTAAGGTTCCTGAAACAGTAACACATGATAAGAGACTTGACATAAATAAGGACGCTATCTCACATCTTGAAGAGTTTCTTGATAAGATATCGCCTCTAAAAAGTTCTAACAAACTAGGAGCAGTACTCGTTCAACTGCCTCCAAGTTTCACTGTTAAAGAATTTAAAAATACCGAAGAATTTCTTGATAGACTTCCTGGTGGATATGATTATGCGGTCGAGTTTAGGAACCCCTCATGGGATACAGAAGGTCCATGGGAATTATTAAAGCACTATAATATAGCAGCAGTTATTACAGATTCTCCTGAGCAAGATAAGCTGCAATTCCTTTCTCAGCCCATCATAACTGCGAATCATGCCTTTATTAGATGGCATGGAAGACAAGTAAAGCCTAGATACAATTATCTTTACTCAAAAGAAGAATTGAAACCATGGGTGGATAAGGTTAAACAGATATCTTCAGAAACAGCTATTGTCAGAGGTTATTTTAATAATCATTATGGAGCTAGAGCCGTTGTAAATGCACTGGAATTCAAACAATTGTTAGGTACCGTTTTAACTGAGAAAGAGAAAACAGCACTTGAACATGCTCGAAATTATATTTCACAAATTTCAAGTCAATTGAGTCTGGATAAAAGTAGTGAATATTAGGTTACTACTGTGTTTTCAAAACTTTGACAATGCCATAAATTTTATAAACTGTTATTTACAATCGCAAGACTCTTAATTTCGTTCCAGTATTTTTCGAATAGGATTTCTTGAACTAGGATTTGGTGCTCCTTATTAGTAAGGGACGCCACAAAGTTATGAAGGTTCTTATGATTTATCCGCAACAGATTCTTTCCGTCACTAATAATTATGAATTCCTCTATGTTCCCTAGCTTATTTGAATATCCAATTTGAATTTGATTATTTTTATTTGTTCGGTTTATTTCATGTATATGTCCCAAGAGTTCTGAATTATAATCATCAGTTAAGATTCTGATATTTACACCTCTTTTCAATAGAACCAGATAATGATTCCAAAAGCTATCTTCAAAAATAAATGAATTTAATATTTTGATAGATGAATATATAACCAGGTCTTTTCTACTTTGTGCAATCAACGAGTAAACTTCATTTTTTATTTCAATAAAATCTGTTAACATTTTTTGAAATTCTTGACTTTCTTGATGCTTCAGTTCCTTAGATCTAATAGATATTGGAATAGCAAGTTCCCACAATTTTTCGAAAACCTGCAGCTGCTTATCTACGAGAACTTTGGAATTACTAAAAAATCCTTGTTCAGGTTTTTCAGTATCCTTGTTAAAAAAATAAATCATATATGTTCTTCCGTCCAAAATACCAAAGTTTCCTCTAACATTATCAAGATGTCTTATATCATAAGATTCTATTGAATTTATTTGTTCAATATTTTCTGCAGTTGCGTCAACGATTAACCTTACTCTTAAATGTCTTTCTTCAATTAGCTTGTGAAGCAGTTTGAATCCATCTTGCAAATATGTAAAATGATAATTAAACATGGTTTTGTCCCAAACCGTATCAAAACCTTTTTCGACCACATTAACGGAGTCTAAAGTCAATTCTTCTAACTGGTTAAAATCATAGATAACATCTGTAATTTCAGGAGAACGGTGCTTAGATTCCTTTAATTCCGTTAGGGTAGAATCTTCCAATATTGACTGCTAAAACCTAACCGATAAAAACCTATTGTTCCTAAAAATCTAAAGCCTTATCGCCGAGTATATCATTTCCGTGGGTCCAATACTATTGACTCCAATCTCTTAACTCTGGCCTTTATTCCTTCCAAAAAAATTTGCGTCTCTAATAGGTTCTTAGGTTAGTTTCTAGGAGTTTAGTTTATTCCTCACATTCATGAATTCTCATATAGTACGCTGTATCATGATGGTTGCATTTGGGACTTGACTTTTGTTTAGTTTTAGAATTTATCGGCAACTAATAACAACAATGAATAAGTAAATGACCCCACTTACCAGCAAGGTTCAAATCCTAATGGTTCCATTTTGGATAAAATTCATTGTGATACTTATTTTTATACAAACCCAATGGTCCTTAAAAAAACTAAATAGAAGGAGGTAGAATCCTACTACATGCAGGGTTCATTATTTTTTGATTTAGGTTCAGTTCAGGTTTAAAATGGAGTTCGAATCCCACTCCCCATGCACCATTTCATATTTCTAAAAAAATTAGAAATAAAATTCTGGCATTATAAATACCAAAGGCTTGATACTAGTAACAAGGGAGCTTTAGTAGGCTTAAAGTGGTCGCTTCACCGTACATAACTTATGAATCCAAAAATCATTAATAAGGTGATTTTGAATTGAGTATCATTCTAGATACTCTGCTCTTAAGAACAAAAGAAATTACAAAATCAAAACATGGTGAACCAAAGACCTGGTCTATATTGCTAATGTCAGTAGCAATAATGATGGGAATTATTTTGTTGATGTATGCAGGAATATCATACACAGAAGGAACGATGAAACAATATTCTACTTGTAGAGATAAAATAGTAGGATACGAACAAAGTGGAATGTATGCGAGTCCAGGAGAGTTTAGATTAGCATTATCATTCTGTGACTCATAATCGGACTGTAAAAAAAATTTTTTTTTACTCTACTTTTTGGATATCTTTTAAGAAACTACTTTTTGGTTCTGGACTACGAATGGAATCTAATACCAGAATGCAAATAAATTACAGCGACGTGGTAAAGTGATGCTAAGTCTTACTGTACCTGACTCCGTGACCATGATAGAAGTATTCGAGTCCCATTCCCCGCGCTTATGATTAAGTCTACAATGTAAATTACTTTTCCAAGTACAAATTAGCTTCATTTATTAATAATCTTGCATATTGTTCATCTAATTCCTGTGATTGTTTTTCTTCCTTTACTGATTTTATAAAATCTGGTATCTCACTGTTTTCCGTTAATTTCTCTTGATTGTTTCTCTCTAAGGATTCCTCAATCATCACTTTCAGGGTGTCCTTCACTCCTTGATTTATTAGATTATCAATAGTTTGTACAGAGTAATCACACCATTTAAAGGAGATTTCATTCTCGTTAGGAGTTCTTTCAATTCTTGTTATATCGATATCAAATACAGTTCCGATTAATTCCCCATAGGTTCTAGTCGACCCATTTCTTTCTCTACTTCTGGGAGCGTCTATATCAAGAATGTCATTAAATTGAATTTGAAGATTGTTATCTGTTGCTAGTTCGCGAAATTCTTCGACCAAGCTCTTATAGTCCGATATAAGATGGGTTACTTTTTCCTCGTAAAATGTTTTATCCTGATATATCAAGTCGTTCTTTCGATTTATTACTCCATCATGGTCTGATGCAACTGGATAATTTTTAACAGAAGGCCAGACGTCTACAATATAGACTTTCAAGGATGGTGGCGGAATATTGCCTTCCTTCAAATCCTGTTGGGCCTGAATGACTTCTCTTAGAGGAGTATTACTCAGTATACCACCATCCCAAAATCTTCTGTGTTTTGTATTATCGAAATCAATACTTTCTGATTTTGGTTCTGATTCACCTCCAGGTTTGGTATAATCATACTTGCCTGGTACCAACGCATAATCGTAATGTACTGGAACAGAAGAGCTGGCCATTATATGTTCTACCATCAGACCTTTTTCGTATTCTATAGAGAATTTTTTTTTACCATCCTCAGTATATCCAAATCCCACTTTACCCGAATGACTGTCAAAGGTTACTTGCTCTCCTTCTTCAACATCTACAGTTACTATTAGTAATCTTGGGTCATCTGCATCTGGACTTTTTTTATGTGGACTTGTTTTTATGGGAAAATCGGTATATCTTTTAATACTTTCTTTCAGTGCATTATTGTCATATCGATACCAATCATTAGTTACTGGCCAAATATTGTCGAAAAACCTGTCGTCAATTTCGTTTGTTTGGTATGAAAAGACCTTAGGTGCTCCACTGTATAGGTATTCTTTAGATGAGTAATATCTTCTTGCGGCTTCACCTGATGCAACATTTCCAAAATTTGCGTTATCCCAAACTGTAATCCAGTCCTTCTCGTTTCCAAAAAAAGGCCAAAAGTAACTGAAAAATGGTTTCCATTTGGTGAAATTGGGTGATGAAGAGATAGAACTCCAAAAGTCTAGAAGCTTGTTTACTGAACCTTCCCATCGCTGAACCTTTTTATCCTTACTGGCCATTACATGGCCAACAATAATTGAAGCATTAATGGCACCTGCAGAAGCTCCTGCTACTATATCAAATATATTTTCGGCTTCTGTAATATCCTTCTTAATCCAGTAATAAAGGGCCGCATACACTCCCGCCGCATATGCTCCTATGGCTCCACCTCCCTGAAATATTACTGCTCGTTTTGTATCTTTAGGCATTTCATGCGCCTCTCCTTTTATTTGTCTAACAATCTTGGACATATACTCAGAAATAAACACAAATGAAATAAGTGTTTTCAGGAGTTTGAATTGAATTTGATACCTTTTAATGATAATAGAATTAGTGCAGGAATTATAATTGGATTAAATAAGGAAATTCATTGAGACTACACCCACTTTGCGTGGTCAAACCTTGATACGGTGAATCAAACGAATGCAAATATTTCTAATTAACCTTACCTAACTAGGAAACAAAATGTTTTTATTACGAGCATTCAATAAGATATAAAAATTAACAACTCGTAGAAGATTGGCCGATCATGAACAAGAAACAACCAATTTCCACGAGTTGGTGTTTAGACGTAATAATATATTACTCAATATAATATATTAAGCATTTCATGAAAATCTAAATTTCGGGCTTATTCGCTTGGTTTTTTCTAACCA
>Ga0209879_1000013_pt1 | contig 19625 bp, 18 predicted proteins | sample GWRWN3_20_30_FD_187240 | JGI IMG/M metagenome (GOLD analysis project Ga0209879, IMG submission 187240) | Riverbed sediment microbial communities from areas with no vegetation in Columbia River, Washington, USA - GW-RW N3_20_30 (SPAdes)... | ecosystem: Environmental > Aquatic > Freshwater > River...
CAATGAAAGACAATTATACAGAGAGATAAATGGGATTGAAAAAGAATCAATAGCGATTAAGAAGGATATTTCCAATTTTACATCACAAGAATCTCAATCAACAAATGATTTGATGTGGCTAGGATTCAAGGAACTTTTAGAAGGCGAAATATTCCATGTTGATACACTGATATCAGAATTAACTAAAGAAAATGATGAATTGAAGACAAGATTGAATCTGCGTGCCCATGAAACATATGTTCAGGTAATAGATGGGTACAGGGACATGTCTAGTAGGAAGAATTACTTGGAAAACGAAAGAAATTCCATAGTTTTGTTTATCAATGAAATTGATAAAGAGAAAAAAGACGTATTTATGGATGCCTTCAAGAAGGTAGACGATGACATTAGAAAAACCTTTGCCGACATTGCAGAAGGTTCCGCATATCTTCAAATCGAAAATGAAGATATTTTTTCAGGTGGTTTAGCATACCTTGTGCAATTCCAGGGAAAACCACCAAGAGAATCAACTGCATTGTCGGGTGGAGAAAAAACAATGGCAGCAACTGTCTTTTTGCTAGCCCTGCAGTCTTTGAAACCATCACCATTTTACCTTATGGATGAAGTCGATGCGCACCTTGATGCGCAAAATACCGAAAGGCTTTCAAAAATTATGTTTGAAAGATCAAATGGAAGTCAAATATTAATGGTAACACTGAAGGAATCTACAGTAGCAAAAGCTGGTCAGATATTTGGAATATATCCAAAGTCAGGGACATCGCAAATTGTTCATTATAACAATCCAGACAATGTACCTTTGGCGCAGATTAAAACATCAGAATAATACAAGTGACCCGATTTAAACTTTAGTGGAAACGACTTATTAAGCCACTGGTGATGATATTTTTATAATCATTCATCACAGTTAAGCTTCAGAAAAATTATATTCTTAAGTAGGACTTGTTCTATAAATTGTTCCTTTAGCGTACGAAAGGACATATAGATATCCATCTGGTCCAACTTCTAGATCAGTAATTCCAGAAAATCCTTCTGCAAACGTAACTTTCTCTAGTTCGTTGGAAGAATTGGCTATCTTGTTGAACCAACAAGTTCCAGTAGATGCGTAAGAATAATCGCCTAGTCCAAAAACACGTACGGGATTTTTTCCATTTATGTTACTTACTGTAGCATCGGTGTGGCATCGGTGTTTGAGGTACAACCCCAATCTCCTGCAGCTGCAAAATTAAAGTCTGCCAAGCCATATATCGGTTGAAATAAATTTCCAATAAAAAAAGCCAGGAGAATAAAAGTTAGACATGAAAAAAGAATAAAAATAACACTTTATCTATTAAGTTCTTTTTAAAAAACACTTATTACATACGCCCATTTTACTCAGTTTTCACATTAGAGCTAAATTGAATAATTTCAAGTTACTTTTCACACGGGATAGTTACATTGGCATATACTCGCTTAGCCCCAATATCGAATACTCCATCGCTATTAGAATCATCAGCAAGATACAGTTTATAATGATCTGCTTTAAGATCATCAGCAAATGTTACATCATTGAATCCACCTGTACTATTTGTATCAAACTGAGTGTATAATGGGATTTTACTATCAGATCCTACAAACTTCACACCCACATTACTATTTGGCTTAAAGCCATTTGCATTTATGACAATGTTAAATCCCGGTTCAGCAGGACCACAAGTAGGAGAAACATCAACTTTTGGCTCTGCAGATGCTGTCAAAAACATTATATCGGTAAGACCAAATACTCCGAGAGCAACTATTCCATAAATAAAGGCTAACCTCCCTTTCGAAAACATAATTCAAGATAATATTATACTGCTTGTTAATAAAAACTTTGGAATCGGACTATAGAAAAGATAGTTTATACTCTTGTGTATCGGAGCTATACTCGAACTCCTTTGCAATCAAAAAGTATAATAAATAATTTAAATTGGATTCAGAAAGTTTTATTACATTTTTTAAGATTTGATGAAATTAGTATATAATTTCTATCTATACTATCATATCCAATATAAATTACCTAAAATGTCTGTAGCAAACCCTGAACATAATTTTCGATTAGGTTTTTTAGTAATAGTATGGTAAAATATCTAATGTCTCCCAAATTTGGCTTTTTTAAGAAGACATCTAATTATTTTCAGGATAAAAAGAATGACAGTGATTCTGTTCAATCTGTCACAGATAAAGAATTGTTAGAAATAATAGAAAACGAAAAGAAAGTTTTTGAAAAAGATCTATCAAGTAATCTCGAACCCATAAGAAATTCCGTATTAGATTGTCTGGATCGTCTCAGGAAGGGTGCGGATGAATTAGAAGAACAAGAAATTAAGGTAGAGAATCCCCAATTTGAATCATTAATAAATACTTCGAAAAAGATTTTGATAACAAGTATTAAAAAGGAATCCCTTATACAATCATCTGAAATCAAAAACTATGAAGATGCAGTTAAATTCAAAAATAATTTAGAACTATTAATAAATCGATTTGGTCAAGTTGGCGATTCGCACAATAGAATTCTAAATGAATTCATGAGGAAACAAGTTAATAAATTTAAAAATGAATTCGACAATTTATCATCATTACTAAAAAAGGTAACTAAACTGTTATCTACCAAAGAAAATGAAATCAACAAGTGCATAGCATGTAAAGAGGATTTGATCTTGTTCAAGGAAAAACTCAGCGAAAGAAATGGCAAACAAGAAAGACTTTCAGAATTAATGAAAGAACGACAAACTATTGACAAAAATATTGATATGGGTAATAAAGAGTATGAAGAATTTCAAAAATCAGAAGAAATTCTAAATACATCAAAGGTTTTAGAAAAAATTAATGACAAGAAAAATGAAATTCGGATATTTGAAAAGAATATGATAAACAGGGTTTCTAATTTGTCTCGCCCAATAACTAAATTTTCATATCAGGCTTCTAAAGAAACTCAAGGAAGACTTGCCACTATATTAAATGAACCCCTAGAAATTTTTAACGATAGCTCTCAATACTTGCTGTTATTCAATGAACTTAAAAAAGAAGTACTTGAGAAAAGTATCCAAATTAAAGATCCAGAAAAAACAATTCATCAAATAGACGAGATTATTAATTCAGTACCTTCGTTAGCTTCCAACTTGAAAAATCTAAATGAACAATTGATTCAATTAGAATCAACAGTGAATTCGAAAAATATGAAACATCTTGATGACTTAAAAAACAAGACAAAGATGTACGAAAAATATCGTTCAGAAAATATTTCAAATATTGAAGAAATGAAGAATACCATTGACGAACTTGATTCAGCATCAAAGATGTTGAAGAATAAGATCGAAGACGGCGTATTGGATATAACAAACACAAGGTATTCCGTTTTAATATCCTAAAAATAATTTACCAACAAGTCTTGACTAACCTTTTTCAAAACTCATCTTCTAATAACATAAAGACAATCTTAGAATTGAATATCTGCAGTAAGGGTTAGGATAGTAAAGGATATTAAATTAGATATCTCGACGTTAATTTAATGCAATTCTTATCTCCAGAATACTGAAATTACACCAAGGCCCATAATGCAAAGACCTCCATATGCAACAGGTGGAACATTCACAAATAATCCGCCTATTGCTAAACCAATTCCACAGCATATTGTAATTAGTTCACCTACTCTTCGTTGATGTTTCATCGTCGACAAAAATTGTAATCAGGTATTATAAAAGCCTATTCAAATTTTGATCAAAAATCTGTAAATTGGTTATATTTAGAGTATGGCGAACAATCAAGAAAGTAATTATTAACTTTAAACATGATTTGAATTCCTTTTTCATTACTGCGTTATCGGCTGTATTGGAAATACCATTCACCTGCCTGTTGAATCGGAATCTTAGCGCAACACAAGGAGAAAGACTTGTGTCTCTAATACCATTGATGAGCCAAGTTATTTCATGAATTTCAAGTATATTATAATGCCTTGCAATTGTCCCGATTTTTCAATTTGATTGCAAGACGTGGTTGCATGTCGGTAAATTGGTATTGCAAAACAGTAATTGAATTTTGGAATTACAATACAATATACTGTTTCTAAAACCCAGACAGTAAAAGTTCACAGAGCTTTCTTCAAGTATAGGATTAAGAATTTAAAGTACTAGAGTAGAATCTTTGTATTGGTTAAAATTTTGTATCAGGATCCTCACAGTAACGCCGACTCGGACAACTTTTACATTAGCATTCCAAAGGATTGGAGTGGCGGCACAGATAATGAAGTTACTGTAATTGTAGATGATGTCTGTGTCATTGTTCCCCAAACAATTGCTGGTGCGACAGGCGAATTGATTGTTTTAAGGTTGTTGGAAGCAATGATTGAGGGAGACGTGATAGACGCCGGAGATGTTCAAAAGGCGATAGAGCACATACTTTAGGTACTAAAGTTTTACAAACATTCTTGTTCTGAAAAAGATATTTTGGTCTAAATGGCGCTTCCATTTAGACGAAGACTTAATCTAATGACTGTATAAAATAAGTCAAAGTTCTCAGACATTACTGATCGGAATGCCCTATTTTGTCCTTGGTGATATCAATTTCAAGAGATTTAGTAAAACCGTATCTATTTATTCGACAAAAATTGATTCGGTCTGGCAACTAGTTTTTTAACTTAATTTATTGTTTCTTGTAGTGTCTGCTTAACCTGTAGTATCGTTCCATCGTTTGGATCTATTTCTAATGCTTTATCAATCCATGTTACAGCCTGTTGATGCTGACCCGAACCATAAAGAGATGCCGCCTTCCCACCCAATGCATAAACATCAGTTGGATCTATAGCAAGTACTCTATCATACATGATAATAGCATCATGATATTGTCCTAGCTCCTGAAGTGCAGCACCCTTGCTTACCAACGCCATCATATTGGTTGAATCAATTTTCAGTGCTTTATCAAGCCATGTTATTGCTTGCTCCCCGTTTCCTTCGTTCACAAGATCAGTACCTTTCTGGACGAGAGCCGGAACGTTGTTTTGGTTTACTACAAGTGCTTTATCATACCAGGTAATCCCTTTTGAATCCTGTATTTCAGCTAGAGAAAAGGCAAAAGGTAAAAATGAACCTGGTAACGATAATAATGATAGTAACAAAACTGGAATGAGAGTTACAATAATTGCAATTGAAAATCTGCTCTTCATGCCTACATTTTGCTCTACTTTTTTGATCATGTTTTTTGTATCCTTGTTACTCATATTCCTTATTCTCATTCTGCAGCAAGGATGTTCCCATAAACTGCATTTAACTTTTGAAATATCCTAATGCAATCGTAACTATCGAAAACATAATTTTCTCCTTGAATTTCAATTGGGATCACGTTATTCATGGTAATTTCCTTTCGACACAAATCACAGAATCTACCACTTTTCATATAGTTCCATAATGCTTGATATTATAAGAAAGGTAGGGTTGCAAAGTACGAAGCTGTGTTATAATGTGTTCGATAGTAATTTAGCATAATACTGCACATGAACGCTAACAAAATTACTATTTGTCAACTAATAGTGTCAAATTGGAAAGGAATATTTTACCTTTTTAAAGCGATTTTACAACATCATCAAATAACTTTAAGGATTTAGTATCGTAAGGTTCTTGAAAGGCAAGAAAAAATTGATCAATACCTGCATCAACATATTCTTTAATGCGTTGTGCAATATTTTCGGACTTTCCCACAAGGCCTTTCTTGGTTATCTGATGTAATATATTAGGTCCACGTTGCATCGAAAATATTTGCTCCTTATACATTAGGTCACTATCTGATTCTCCAATAATAACATCCAACTCAATTGATCTCTTAATACTACGCTCTTCAATATTTTTTGAAATGATAATTTTTTTGAATTTTTCGTCTAGTGCAATATATTCCTCTGGTGAGAGGTATGAGGATTCCCAGATATCTGCGTATTTAGCTGCAATACCCATTGTTTTATTACTCTTTGCAGCTACTGTAATTGGGATTCTTTTATTATTAGTAGCTAAATATGGTAACTTTATATTTGCTCCACTTAGTTTAAAGTATTTACCCTGAAAATGAATTTGAATCTTGCTGTTCTTCCAAAGCATACCCAAGACTTGAAGTCCTTCTTCTAGTATTGCCACTCTTTCTATTTCATTGGGATAATCGATCCCATATGGATACCACCAACCTATTGAATAGTTCAGTTTAGCTCCCGTACCAGTCCTGAATTCCAGTCTCCCATTTGAAATTTCTTGCAATGTTAGTGCTTGCTTAGCCAACAGAGCTAAACTTCTGTATTCAGGAAAAAGATATGTTATCACAGGTCCAAGTTTAATTCTATTTGTTGTAGATGCCAAAGAAGATAATACCGTCCAGCAATCTAGGTCTATCTCTGACAAAGATTCGCCATAAAAAAAACCATCATATCCTAGTCTTTCAGCAAGAGTGCAAACTTCCCTAATCTTCTCGAAATCAACTCCCCATATCTCCAGACAAAATTGCATGATTAATGTGGTTAAATTTACCTTTAAATTAGTTAGCCAATACTAGCCCAAATCAAACCAGATTATTAACTTATTCTATCTTAACTTTTTAATCTTGGGAATTCATGGGAATCCATTCTAATAATGGAGACTTACCTTGCAAAGTTTTAGATATATCATTTATTGTGAAATTCCTTTGCATCCTTTTCCATCTTTTCCAACCTTGTGTAGTAATCTGGAAATTCATTTAAATGTGCAAGTGCAATTTTACCAGTAATGATTTCGTCATCTTGAGTAACATTTGTGCGTAGATCAGATATTCCATGCTCCAATTCCACATCCAATCCCATTCTAAACTGCTCTACATCAAATTTGCTCCAATCAACACCCAGCAATTCACCTATTTTTTTGCCTCTTCTAAAGTGAAATGTCTTGAATCCTTCAATCAAGTATAGTAAAATTCACTGTATTTTAATTTTCTTTCTTGCCAGAATTATAGTAGTACGTTTCCTAAATTAGCATAATACAGATACTAGAATGATAAATAAGGACAATCAATATTGTTATGATAAACGGAATCTACACTTTTATGGTAACTTCCATCTCTCCCACAACCCTCCCAAAAATGCAACCTATCGAACTCAAGAGAGGAAATTGCAGATAAAATACGAAAAAAAATAACGTTTCTTCCAAAATATGCCTTTGGAATTAAGAAAAGACAAAATGATACTAATTCCTCGATCAGATATGAACTAATCAGCATAATTTCATCTGAAATACTATAATATAAGATAACTGATTATTCCTGTAGTTGGAAAGAATTGACAAAGAATTAGGTCAATTATTTGATAAGTTAGAAAAGAATTTACAAGAAAATAAATTAGCAGAAGATAAAGAAAGAAAGGAGAAGTTAGTGCCTGACAGCGAGTTTGGAGAGTTATCGGATAATATCATTCAACCTATAATGTTTGAATATAAGAAATTTCTTGAAACCAAAGGAAAGCGTGTCCTACTAAGTTGTATTATTGAAAAACCACACCCGTTACTTCAGGATGTATCATTTGAATTAAGGGATTCAAACTTATTATCAAAATATGGTTCTATCCCCAGGATCACTTTCTTTCCAAAGGATGGAAGGGTGCACATTTTTGAAGAAGGAACACTGGGTGATGGTCATCCAATAGAAAGTAGTTATAACAAAAATGAAATAACAGAGGACTTTGTAAGAAAAAGATTAACGGGATTGATTAAAGAATATGTTGACAAATTACTGAATCGTTTAATGTAGAGTAAGTTGTTCAAGTTAGAATTGAGGAATAAACTTACTCAATCTATACGATAAAAATAATCCCGACTGTGTTACTAGCAGATACTAGGTCATAGAAATAAATTAGTTCTAATATGAGGTGGTGATTTCTCACACTTACCGAAAGCAGATCTAGAATGTCATAAAAACGTGATAAAATGAAATCTTATAGAAGATTGTATCTCTAGTATTCTTATACTTTGTTGCATACAAGTCCTATAACGCAACCAGAAACAACTGGTGGGTGCTTGATTGTTTCTTGTTCATCATGCAATCTAACTCATCCCATCAGTTGTTTATGTAATATAAGCAATTCATTGAACTTTATCTTTCAGATAATTGACTATTTGAAGACTTACAATCTCGCCTTAACTAAAAGTACATTACATGAAATCATATTATAAGAGAAGATTAGATCTGGAATTATCAATTACCCGTTTGAATTACTACTATCTTATCAGTTCCAGACTCCGCCCCCAATACCTCACCGGCCCTGCCAAGAAGTTGACGTACCTTGGCTTCAGGACTGGGTAATGGAAAAATTTGAAACTTTTCTATTGAAGGATCAAATCGCACCAATGCATTTGAACCAAAATCACTGAGCCATACAATATTCTTGTCATCTACAAATATTGCATAAGGCTGTGAGTTTTGACCTGGCACTTTCCATTCTTTCCATTCATTAGTAACAGGATTATACATACCCAACTTGCCGGCATTCCACTCTGTGAACCAAACTCGACCCTCAGAGTCAGGCCAGATACGGCGTGCTCCCTGGTCACGTGTGGGTGGATCCAGTACAGTGGCATTTCCTGTTTCTAAATCAATCCGAGCAATATAGCTTCCCGCCAAGGAGGCAAAATAAATTTGGCCATCGGAAGTTGTTGAAATACCATATGGTCCTGATCCTCGAGGTGCTTCAAACACTTCGACACTTCCGAGGCTTGGGTTCAATCGACCGTAAATTCCGCTTTGTCCGGTAAACCACAAATTCCCTTTGTGATCAAAGGTGGCTGTATTAAGGTTCGCATATCCGGTGCTCTTGGGCAGCGGAAATAACGTAACGTTCTTAGTATTAGGATCAACACGTACAATGGCATTTAAACCACCATCTGTAATCCAGGGTGCACCATCTGGTCCGACAATAACACCATGAGGGGCAGATCCCCGACCTAATCCAATGTGATGTGTCTTGCCTGTAGTTTGATCCAACAATCCTAATTCTCCTGAACGCTGGGCCGTATACCAAACTGATCCATTCCCTGCAGGAGCAACATCATGTGGATGAGATCCTGGTGGAACTCGGAATTCTTTTATAACAGGATTGGGAGTGACTTGCGCAAATACAGTTTGTTGAGTTATAATAAAAATGACGACAACTAATAAAAATAACAAGTGTCTGAACATAAATGTAGATTTATGGGCCATCCTATTTTATTTTTTGTAGAATCTCATGATTCTAATTCCAAATGCATTCGCATATTGCTATCTAGAGCCATAATAAGGGACAACGTTGGTTTGGGCCCAAGGGAGTGTGAATTGTTTTTGACACAAATTATCGGCCCACTTTTAGTCCTATGTGAGGAACTTAGATACTAGTCTCGACAGAGTGCTGAGCCTAAGCATTTCGGGGCACCCGAAATCATTCCCATATTGCCACCTTCTTCTAACGCTGAGTTTGTCTGTGTATTTGATGCTGTTGGATTTCCACCAGTCTCGTTTCCAACGATTGTCGTATTAGTCATGTTTACTCCTGTAATGTTCGTCATATTCTGTGCGTTGACATATCCAAGACCTGCAGCAGCAAGGATAGATAGCATCCCTGCTAGAACGGAAATGAATATTATGCCTCTACTCATTTCTTTCAACTCTCTTATTCTCAGTCACAGAATGATAATGCTAATCTAAACTCCCCTAGACTTGGATATATTCCACGGTGTTCAAATCCTATTATTTTATCGCGACATGTAGAATATTGTTTCATCATTTCTTCTGTATATGATATTCCTGCATACATCAACAAAATAATTGCCATAATTAGTGCCGCTGATATTAGCAATATGGATGAGGTCTTTGGTTCACCACGTTTTGACTTTGTAATTTCTTTTGTTCTTAAGAGCAGAGAATCTAGTATGATACTCAATTCAAAATCTCCTTTCTAATTACTTTTGAATTCATAAGTTATATACGGTGAAGCGACCACTTTAAGCCTAGTAAAGTCCCTTTCTTACTATTATCAAACCTTTTATATTTTTAATATTTGAATTTAATTCCTGTTTTAATGTTGACTCGACTCATATTTAGTAGAATTAATTTTTGGAGCAGAGGCCAAAATATAATAATCCATCAAAATTGGCCCAAGGGGATTTGAACCTTGCACTTAAGGGGCTTCAAGGACTTCGTATAATACCTTTAGGGTTATAATTCAATAAGTTTTAATCATTACAGAATTAGGTGCAGGTCCAAAGTGGGTTCGGTGGGACTGATAATCTATGGTACAGGAGTATCTAAGCTAAATTAGCACCGCTTATCAATTTTGTCAAGCCTTCAGTTGCTGTTTTTAGTACTTCCGGATATGAATACGCATGCTCAAGTCGTAGTCTATGATGACTGTGATGGTTTATCGTTGCTACCCCCAGCTGATTGTTTGCCCTGTTTTGGGAGTAGTGGAGTGAGTGCCTTGGATACTACGAACCCTGTTACTGCTCCAATCGCAATCACTGGCAAAAGATCAGTTTGTCCTCCCATGAGTCCTAGCAAGAGAGTTATGGTTAATGGAAGAGGAAATGCAGCACATGCTACACCAGCCATCCCTGCAAGCACTCCTACGCCCTGAGGGATAAACGTTAGAATTTCTGATAGTGCCAGTCCTAGCGTACCTCCTATGAACAGTAACGGAAAGATAGGACCTGCTTCAAAACCTGAGGCGAACGACGTGCTTGTAAGCAAAATCTTGACGAACATCATCAGCAGTAGTATTCCTATACCAAATGTAGCAGGGTTGTGAATAATTTGTAACAACTGATTTTGGCCTGAGTAAAGTGTCAATGGGAGGAACGAACCGATTAGGCCGATAATTACCCCACCTATGATGGCGCGACCAACTGGACGCTTGTTAAGCCGTCCAAAGGCCTTGTTCATAATGCCGAATATGACTTTGAACACGATGCCGATTACCCCCGCTATGACACCTACTAGCACTGCCCAAACCAGATCAACCAAACGAAGAGACGCAAAGTTGGGAAAGCTGTATATGCCCAGATAGGATGTTTGCAGTATTGCAAAATAGACTCCATAACCAACAGAGGCTGCAATGAGTCCTGGGATGAGGTGGCGATTGAAATCAAGCTCCTTGATGAACATGTACTCCAATGCACCTATTGCACCTAAGACTGGCGAGCCAAAGAAGCCACCAAAGCCTCCCGCGATGGCACTGTAGACTAATACTTGTACATCATCTTTCTGAAGCTTGAGTTTTTCAGAGACAAAGCTTCCAACGCCACCTAGCAGAAAACAAAGTGGTCCCTCAGGACCGACTGCAGCACCACTCCATAAGGCTATAAAGCCTTGTAGAAGTATGCTTGGTAGGTTGCGATAGTTGAGGCGGCCTGTCTGGGCATATTGGCGCTGTGCAACTCCCAAACCTCCATGCTGCCCAAAGAACTTGATGGCAAGGCCAATAAACACACCGGCTACACTCAACAGTACCAGTGGCCAAAAGTTAATGTTAAACAAGAAGAGATTTGCTTGCGCAAAGAACTTGACACCCTGATTATAGAGTGTAATGTATCCAGCCGTTAGCAGGGAGGAAAAAGCACCGAACAACGCCGCATAGAGCATAAGCCTATAATAGCCGCCATTCGATTTCGAATCTGCATTACCACTCATTCGAATCCCCACCATTATCCATCCATTCAGACATATAATGAATGCTTGAACTCTCGAGGTTGCATTGACTTGACTTGAATTTATATGGACACACTACACTTAAGCACAAAATGTTATTAAAAAAGTATTGCTCATTGCATCCCACAATTCTGATTCCAAATATGGGCTAAGTCATTTGGTTCGTTTCTCCTTAATTTGCAAAAATACCGGTATGCCAATCTTCCATCGGAGTTACCACATCTGACCGAGCCATTCCTATATTATGTAACCATCTCAGAAAATGTTTGATTCTGTGTAGATAATCATTCCAGGTTGTTATCGATTTCTTTTCGGGATCGTCCTCCTGACTCCTAATTTTTCTATTAAGAAAAGATAGAACTTGCTCAGTTTTAGTAATGTCAGTAAAGCTAACTTTTTCTCCCAAGAAATCTGCAAAGTTGAGAACTGCTTTTAGATTATTGTTCTGATGACGTTCTGATACACCATTCAATTTCATAAATTCGTAAAACTTGTTTATTAGCTCAGAATTTCTCCTGTTTGATACTAGGTCTATCTTTTTGATTGTAGTTGCGAGTTTAGTTGGCATCAGACTTTGTCCTCCATCATCTGGTTGTTTATACAGATACAACTATTTGAGCCCTTATACATAATGGGCCCAAGGGGATTTGAACCCCCGACCGACCGGTTATGAGCCGGTCGCTCTGGCCAGGCTGAGCTATGGGCCCGACAAAGTTTTTCGATATCAAAATATGTATAAAGGTTTTGAATAAAATGAAGAGAAATTGGGTTTCTGGAATTTCAACTATAGTATATTATTTTTCTATATTCATCTAAGTTAGTTGTGGTGTCTTACGTATTTTTCATAAACAGCGTCCAGCAATAAGTTCTGTGCATCAAGAGAGTTCGCTACGGCATTTAAGCAAATGTCATTGTTATGATCTGGAATATTTTTGATGAGTCTTCTCCATATTTCTGCATGTCTGATATCTGCCTCCTGATGTATTTCAAAATACCTTGTTGAATCTACACTAGAGATGTTGTAGAATTTCTTCAAGCCGTCGATCTTTGATCTACTTATATTTGGCAAATCCATTTCATATGCGTACATTGCACATACAGCCTCATCAACTGACTTCTTAGTTAATTGTACGATACTAGATATGGCATTTCTTGTATTCCCGTCACAAACATAATTCAGTAGATCTTGTTTTGGTGTTCCAAGAGAATTGGCAAATCTTATCCATGGTTCAATATGACTTGATTCTTCCCTGTGACTCTCTTCAATTATATTTTGCAAATTCGGATCTTGTAACATTAACTTGATATTGTTAACCATCTCTGGTACCACTTTCACTAATTGAAAATATTCTAATGAATATCCTTGTAAATGATCTATGCTTAATTCTCCATTAGACCACATCTTGTAAAATGGATGTTTTAGAAGACTTTTTTTCTCCACTTGTTGATCTATCATGAAAACCAGTTTATTCATCAATATTCTTTCATCATTAACCTATAAAAAATTTTATTTAAAAAGATAATTATTGATTTGAGTGAGAGCAGTATTAACAGTTCATAAACCCTAGCCTGTTGGATTACTACTGATAAGCGTTTTTGGGTCCTTGCGTGCTTGTCGAGTTTGACGGCGATGATTCATGGCATCATGGCTACCTGAAACATGATTACCATGTAAGTGTCATGGTTGAAAATTTAATCTACAATCCTCAGTTTTGCTCAAAATCAAAGGCATCAACGCAACATAGTTGTTAGGGCAAATAGGACATTGATAACTTATTAATTTCATAAGAATGGTTGCTGTCCAATAACATGACTCGCAGAATGCAAGTGAGCGAGTCTTATAATAATGCCTTTCTTTTAAAATTAATTCATACATGTATATCAACTGCCACAGATTGATAATGCTAATCTAAACTCCCCTGGACTCGGATACATTCCACGTTGTTCAAATCCTATTATTTTATCGCGACATGTAGTGTGCTGTTTCACGCCTTCTGTGTATGACATTCCTCCATATGTCAACAAAATAATTGCCATAATTATTGCTGCTGATATTAGCAATATGGACGAGGTCTTTGGTTCAACATGTTTTGATTTTGTAATTTCTTTTGTTCTTAAGAGAGGAGTATCTAGTATGATACTCAATTCAAAATCTCCTTTCTAATTATTTTTGAATTCATAAGTTATATACGGTGTAACGACCACTTTAAGCCTAGTAAAGTCCCTTTCTTACTATTATCAAACCTTTTGTATTTTTAATATTTTAATTTAATACCTCAGTTTCAACGTTGAATGGCTCTAGAAGTTCAAAGGCCTTTTTTCAGATGTTTCACAGCCTAGTCTAGTCTATTTATACAGATTTTTGTTTGGTTGCTGAAATTGCGGGAAAGCGATTCTCAAAGTTTTTATAGAAACCAAACTTCCTTTATTTAAAATGCTTTCATTACTATCTTATAAAGGTAATATCACAAAACAATATCATCAAGTTAGTTTTAGATGGTCATAATGTTATCGTTACTTTAACCTAGTACTATATTTTATCGATTATATTTGATTTAAACAATTCTAGGATCGAATTATTCAAACCTTTGAAATATATTATAAAATGACTTACACCTAAGTCGATATACTCATTTAATCCTTGAACTATCTTTTCGGGAGTTCCTATTGTAATGCCACCCACAAGATAGTCAAGGTATTGCTTCACTGTTTTATCCTTTCTCTTATACTTGGCTAGAATTTGATTGATATGCTCTTCTGATTCTCTGATTATGCATGGTAACACCACCGAATATTGTATTTCTTCATGGTCCCTTCCAATATTTTTACAGTGATCTTTTAATATGGTAATCTTTTTTTTCATTTCTTGAGGACTCGCAAAGAAAATGTTATACCTGTTTGCATGTTTTGCAACAACTTTAAGAAGATACTTTTCTCCAGAACCGCCAACCATTATTGTAGGATGAGGTTTTTGAATTGGTTTGGGATTGCATATAGCAGCTTTTACTTTATAATAGCGGCCTTCAAGAGAAACCCTTCTTTTTGTCCACATCTCCTTGATTATACTTAATGATTCATCTAATTGTTTGATTCTTTCAATGTGAGATGGGAAATCATAACCGTATGCAAGATACTCCTTTTCATACCAGCCAGCACCTATCCCTAATTCCATTCTGCCATTACTTATTACATCCAAAGTCGACACCATCTTTGCCAAAAGTGCAGGATTTCGATAGGAATTGCATGTTACTATCTGGCCTACCTTTATTTTTTTAGTGATTGTGGCAGTAGCCGACAATAAAGTAAAACATTCAAAAATGTTCTTTTCTATATCATCGTTAAAGAAGGGAATGAGATGATCATAGGCATAAATTGAATCAAAACCAAGATTATCTGCTGTTATGGCTATGGATTTTGAAAACTCGAATTGCTTGACTGGATTGTTTTCTTCCTCTAAATCAAGATCTCCGCCCCTCCATCCTTGGGGAATCGTTAACCCAAATTGTAATTTACTATTTTTTCTTTTAACAATATTTTCCACTTCAGTTCTCAACATAGACATCATTGTTTTTATTGTTGACTATAATTGATTAATCTCTAGATTGTATCAGAAGCGGTATATACATAGATTTTCTATAAGAAGGAGGGAATATTACATGGTCTTCTTCTGCGAAATGGTACAAATTTATGTTTGTTATCTTAAAAGCTGTGCCGTTAATAGAGTGTCAGAGTTCGTAGACTTTTTATCATAATCGCCAGATTTATCAAGTTCAAATCTCTCAAACTGGTAAATTGAAGCAAAATAGTATAAAGAAAGGAATGAGCTCCTTTACTATAGAAATATTCTGAGCGATCAGCTCTCTAGATCAAATGAATTTTAGAAATAGATGAGGGATACAACCTAATTTCTTGGTCCGTAAACTATTTTATTGTGAATTATACATCATCCTAGTGGCTCCGGTGGTGTAGTAATCGTAAAATAATAACGATTGCATAGTCCGGTCAAGCATTGTGGCCTTTCGAGTCGCAGATCCCGGGTTCAAATCCCGGCCGGAGCATTAGTTAATAACCCTCCTCTATATGATATACAAAGAGAAAACAAGTCAATTATGAAATTCTATCGGGATTTCTTGCAATAATAATATAGGGCTAAATCGGCACGACATTGATTTTTGTAAAAGAATTAAATATCAATAAATGAACACTAGTTTAGGCTAGATTCCATTCTTGAATAGAAGAAATATTGAAGCTAATCCGCTTTTGGAGCAATTTAGTTCTTATTTGTCGAAAATTGACGGATATCTCGGACGAGAATTAGATCTCTACTCTTGGTCAGAATTTTATACGCCATTAAGATATGCATCTGAGGGCGGAAAAAGAATAAGACCACTTATTCTAATATTGTCAGCCGAGACAATTGCGGCTAATAAGCAAGTTACTATGGACGTAACTGAAGACATGTTTTTGGCTTCCTGTGCAATAGAACTGTTACATACGGAATCTGTAATTCATGATGACATTATAGATAAAGAAGATTATAGAAGGGGTAAACCATCATTTCATATTAAATATGGTTACAATAGTAGTATCCTTACCGCGGATTTTGTACTTGGAATAATTTTGAACTTATGTACAAAAATTAACAATGCGAAGGTTTCTGCCGAGCTATCGAAGGCAGCAACAAAGATGAGCGAAGGTGAGATGATGGAGATAAAACTCACCCAAGATCCATTATTAAAAGATGATGATTACATAAAAGTTGTCGAGAATAAGACTGCATCATTATTTGAAGCTGCGTCGAAAATAGGCTCATTATTAGGAGGGGGCACGGATGAAGAAATTTATGCCATGGGAAGTTTTGGACATTTACTCGGAATAGCATACCAGATACATGATGATATCATGGATTGGAATAATGAGGATAGATTGTTTAATATATTGGTGAGAAACAACAAACAATCTGCTGAGTTTATTGAACGCATGGAAAATTTGTATATTTCTTATTCAGCTAAGGCCAAAAATGAATTAAAGAAAATAAGTGATTCCCTTTCAAAGAAACATCTTGAGCACCTGACAGATTTAACATTTTTTCAATTTTAATCTTCTAGTAATCATTTTCTATTAATTTTATGACGATACAGTTTTCTTTAACTTTAAAATACGATATGAGTCAATGAATTTCGATGCAAAACTATTTGCACTTTTTTCCGAACCCCGATGTTCCATTCCTCTATACCTCAAATGATGATAAAATTCATGCAGTATGATAAATGGATTATAGTAGATATCCGAATTTACGACATAGATACGTCTTTCTTTTTGAACATATACAGCATATACGGTTTTTCTTTTCCCTTTTATAGTACCAACCACAATTTCTGGTGGCTGGACATTGTAAGCCTTGGAAAGCAATTTTAGTGATTCTTCAGTTCTCTTTTTTAGGATCAATTCTACTACTAATGCTTGGGTTTCGATATCAGGTAATTCCATATTCTTGTAATCCTTGATTCATTAGTTATGATAAATCATGTATCGCAACATTTATTCACTTTCTGTATTTTCTTCAAAATCATCTTCTAGGTCTTCTTCAAAATCATCTTCTAGGTCTTCTTCAAAATCATCTTCTATCTCCTCATCAGTTTTTGGAATATTGCCACTTTCTTCAGCTCGCAAAAACATATTCTCCATCAATATTTTCTCAGCAATATTACTGCTACCAGGGTAATTAATAATTAATTGAGCAATCATGGTCATACAACAAGATGAAACAATATGATTGTCTATTAATATTCAAGATTAGTTTAACAGAACTCCAATCCATTTTACTTCAGTAACTTGTTTTGTAGTGAATTTACTATAAGTCTGGACGGATAGCAAGATTAAAGATTGGAAGTAACTTTATAATAATTCTTCTCTTTAGATAATATCTGAAATGATTAATACAATTGGTGGAATAGTTATCATGGTGTCGGATCAAGCACAAGCAGTAAAATTTTATACAGAAAAAATTGGCTTTGATATTAGATTAAATGTTCCCTTTTATGGTGGAAAATGGATCGAAGTCGCGCCCAAGGATTCTGAATCGACTTTGAGCATTATGGAACCAAATTCCCAAATGATGTCTCCTGATGAATTAGAACTAGCCAAAAGGACCATAGGAAGAAACACTGGAATTTGGTTCTTTTCATCAGACATACAATCAACCTATGAAGAGCTTAAATCCAAAGCCGTGGATATCACAAAACCAGAAAAACAAGAATGGGGTGGCATACTGTCACTAGTAAAGGATCCTGATGGAAATGTTTTCACGTTATTATCATCTCCGGAAGGTTAATTGACTAATTTAGAAATCCCCCTTGATCAATGTTATATCGAATTAAGAATCAAAGCTATTTTTTTAAGAATCATATGTTGAGAGTTTTACATATTTGTGATGGATACTATTTCTAAATTTCAAGATTCATTAGCCTAAATGCATTATTTGTTTTGAATCAAGATTACAGTAATATTGTCGTCCCCTCCTTTATTATTGGCTATATCAACCAATGAATTGCAGACACTTTGCGGTCCTTCAGAAATATTTTTCTTTACTGTTGACAGTATTTCCTCATCTCCTAATAAATTTGTAAGACCATCTGAACAAAGAATCATGCAATCTTCCTCTCGAACATGGCATTGTTGGGTCTCGGGCATTACAAAATTATTTGCTCCGAGATATTTGGTAACAATATGTTTTAAACTGTGTGTTCTTGCCTCATTCTCAGAGAGCATTCCATGCTTTACCATTTCCATGACCAAAGAGTCATCACTGGTTAGTTGAATTAACTTTCCTTCTTTCCTATATAAATATGCCCTACTATCTCCCAAATGTGAGAAATAAAAGATACTCTTAAAAAATATAGTGAATACTACTGTTGTTCCCATATTCATTAGCTCTAGATGTCTTTTCTTCTTTAGAATAATTTCTTCATTTGTTGCTTGGAGAGCTTTCTGAGTAATTTTATGTATATCTTTGTCTTTCTTCACTTCAAGATACTGTGATAGAATTTTTCCCAACGCATTTACAGCAATAGTACTGGCAATTTCACCTCCATTATGTCCACCCATTCCATCAGCTACAATATATACACCTACTTTGTCGTTAATGAAAAATGAATCTTCATTATTTTCTCGAAGTAGTCCTCTGTCCGATTTATAACCTGATGTAAGCAAGATCATAAATTAATATAAGAAATTGATATTTAAATGAATAACACCGTAGAAACTGAATACTGAAAGACATATTTTGTGGAAATAATTATTTTAAGTGAAAGATACAATATCCTTATTTTCATTTGAACGATCCAAACCTTTATCTGATATTTTGACATACTGTGAAAAAGGTTTCAAAAACCAAAAATCAAATGTATATGAATAGTTCTCCACGATTTTTGTAAAGACAAAAACATCAATTGATTATTTTTGGTTTAATTCAGGTATAAACTTGATATGTGAAGTAACGTTACCTTCTTTCATACTTTAGGTTATACTCTCTCTCAAATGCAGGTTCTAATCTTTTCTTTTCAATGAATGCTCTATCATATATCGTACCAAGGCCATAGGTATAATCCAATTTCAGTTTAGCATATTTTGAGTTCCGATCTTTTTCTATTTTTTCAAAAAAACCTCCTGGAGTATTAGGAGTCGATACCATTATTGTCTTACCATTACTTTTTTCTTTATATGCAGAAATTGCACGTTCCAACACTTCCTGTTCTCCATGATCTTGAAAATCTGCTTCGTCTATGAATAGAAACGCAGCATCAAAATAGCCATTAATGTCCATGATGTTTCTCGTAGTCATTACTTTAATCCATGTTTTTTTTAACCATAATTCCGCATATTTGGATTTTAGTCTGAGAAGGGGAAATCTTTTTTCAAATAACTGCTGTAACTTT
>Ga0209879_1000014_pt1 | contig 19333 bp, 21 predicted proteins | sample GWRWN3_20_30_FD_187240 | JGI IMG/M metagenome (GOLD analysis project Ga0209879, IMG submission 187240) | Riverbed sediment microbial communities from areas with no vegetation in Columbia River, Washington, USA - GW-RW N3_20_30 (SPAdes)... | ecosystem: Environmental > Aquatic > Freshwater > River...
AAATAATTGTTGTTCCCTTGGTTGAGGATCAACAAGGGAAGGTGATATCGTCAACAAGAATACGAGAGGGTGAAATAGATATAAACGGAAAAAAATTAACTTCATGATAGTTGGAATATCGTCAAAATTGTCCGTCACATCATGATTGTGTTCTTCTTACGTTCTTACTATATTTTTACGCAATCAAATTAAACTGATCGAGATTGATTAATATTTATGATGTTTTATGAATAACATTCAATATATTTTCTTGACCAAAGGTCTTAATAACGACCATGGGACCAAATATTAATTCTCCTACAAATTCCTTTAATTTTACTGCATTTGTGTTATCCTTCATGAGAACTGCATGACATGATTTATCTTTTAGCATTAAAACAATTTCATTATCCACGATTTTTATCACTTCAATAACAAAATGTACACTATCTTTATCTGGTAACAACATGCTACCTAATTTTTCAGTTTCGTATGAATCAAGACACTCAAATTTTGTTACCTGATCCAAATACTCAACTATCCTCACTATACATAAAATCAGAAACCAAGTCTTTAGCTTTTTCTCTCCGTTCCTGAAACATCGAAATAAATGTAGTTGAATGATTCGATAGATCATGTTTACATTCTCCACACAATAAGTTGCCGCTTCTACATTTTAGTTCCCTCTCATTCGATTCCACCGGGGTATCAAACAGATACTTGAGATACGAAAAAACAGAACATATTGCGGGATTTGCACCCAATTTTTTCTGAAGCGAAATTGTTGGCTGTCCACCCGTGAATGCATTGGAAATTTTTTCTTCTATTAATTTTGGTGTATCAGTAGTGAATAGTGCAGTTTCAGGTTTTGACGAGGACATCTTTCCTATTGTTTGCAAACTCGGTAAAAATTTACTATGTATTTGTGCTGGCTTGTAAAATCCCATTTTTTCTGCAATGTCACGCGTCAATCTCCAATACGGATCCTGATCAATTGCTGCAGGTATCAAAACCGGAGTAGGCTTTCCTTCAATTATTGAAGGAAGAAAACAAGGAACTCCTTGTAGAGGGGGAAAACCAATCATTCCTATATTTGTAGAATTAGTAAAACCAAAGATGCTTTTAGCAGTTGAAAAAGTGATCCTTTTTGCTATTTCCAACGAGTTCGAATAAAGATGTTTTATGTGTCTTGAATTTACTATTATTTTGGTCCTACTCTTTTTGAAACCAATAGCGATAATGTCAAGGATGTTTTCATTTACATTTTTCTTGATTTCGTCCATTGTGCTGTTTCCATACAAGAATTTTTCATCATCAGTTATCTGGAATAATAGATTAGAATCAAATTTATCTTGCAAATGTTTAGTTAGAAACCACGGCATAAGGTGGCCTAGGTGGACCATTCCGGATGGTCCTCTTCCAGTATACAAATAAAATTTTTCATTACTTTCATATTTGTTTAGTATCCAGTCAAGATCTCTATGCGAAAAAAAGAATTTGTTTGCAAGTAACGGGTGCAATTCACCTGTAAACGATTCAATTTTTTTAAGAATTTCATTAGTTATTTCCTGAGTCCCAAATTTTTTTATTAATCGAGCGTAATCTACTGGACCCTCCACATTCCATGGAGTTACTTCAAAATCATCAGAATAATTTTCTTTGGATGAATTACTCATTTTTATTATATATACATGATTCGAGAGCTTTAAACGTTTAAAAAGTATTCCATCAATGTCTGATCCGTATTTAAATGACTGTGTTAAACTTGCATAAAATAGAGAAAAAAATTCTTCTAACACTTATAAAAAACGATAATTTGGATATTGAGAAATTGGCTGCCAGTACTAGCCTTTCATTAGATAATGTAAGACGTGGAATTGAATGGCTAAAGTTTAAAGGACTAGTGACAATATCGATTCAAAAAGAATCAATAATACAACCACTTTCAGAAGAGCCAACGGTTACACCTTCAGAGGATAAAATACAAGCTATAGATCGGTTAACATTACCAGAAAGAAGAATACTCAATGAGATAAAGAAAACAGGTCAAAAAAAAATAAAGATTAACGAACTTGTCAAACGATGTCACATGTCAAATATTGAATTTAGTGCCGGAGTACAAAATGCAGTTATGAATGGTTGGTTGATTAAAGAAGCAGATAGTTTAAACTTAACTAATAGCTCCGACAGACTTTCGATAGAAGAAACAGTTTTAGAAAAAATCCTTAAATTAAAAAAGATCAAACTTTCAGAATTATCAGATAAAGAGTTACAAGCATTTAATCGATTGAAAAAACGCCCAGGATATCTTATAGAAAGCATTGAAAAATCGTTCCTCATTTCTATTACAAGTGAAGGTAAAAAAGTAACATCAAGTATAAAGAGTGACCATGAAGATGGGATAGGAACAATTACATCTGAAATTCTTAATACTGGAAAATGGAAGAATGAAAGATTTACGGAAATAGATGTCACTTCTCCTGTTCGCACTTACAATATAGGAAGGACACATCCTTTAACGGATGTAATTAATGAAATTAGAGAAATTTTTATATCAATGGGATTTTCTGAAATAGAAGGATCAACAATCCAATCCTGCTTTTGGAATTTTGATGTACTATTCACTCCACAAGACCATCCTGCGAGGGATATGCAAGATACATTTTATCTGTCAAATTATACAGACGAAGAAGTAGATCCTATTATTAGTAATAAAGTATCGAACTTCCACAAATCAGAATGGAATTATGATTGGAATTTGAAAAAATCAAAGAAAACAGTTCTCCGTACGCATACTACTCCAGTTACCGTAAAATATCTTTCAGAAAATAAGTTGAATTATGGCAGAATTTTTTCAATAGGAAGAGTGTTTAGAAACGAAAAAATGTCGTACAAACATTTAATGGAATTTCATCAAATCGAAGGAATTGTAATAGGCGAATCAATAAATTTAAGGGATTTAATGGGACTTCAAAAACAATTTTATTCAAAACTTGGAATAGAAAAGGTAAAGTTTTGGCCGACATATTTCCCTTATACTGAACCGTCAATACAGTCAATGGTGTATATAGATAAATTGGAAAAATGGGTTGAATTGTTCGGTATGGGAATTTTCAGACCGGAGGTAATACAATCAATAGGTATGTCGAATAATGTACTTGCATGGGGTGGCGGTCTTGAACGTGTTGCTATGATTAGATATGAATTGAACGACGTTCGTGAACTGTATGATAACAAGCTATCATGGATAAGGATGCAACCGATATGCCCGTTGTAGAATTTCCCCTAGAAGATATCAACAAATTATTTCCTGATTATGAATTAGAATACATTATAAACATGCTACCATTTATAGGACTAGATCTCGAATATAGGGATGACAAATGCATTAGATTGGAATATAGTCCGAATCGTCCTGATTTTTCTACTTTTTATGGTATCTCGAGAGCGTTAAACGGATTACTCGGAAAAGAAATAGGCATACCAAAATTTCAAGTAGTTGAAAATAAGAAAAATTTGATTAATTTGGATAAATCGGTATCAAACGTACGACCATTTATTGCAGCTATAGTCGCTAAAGGTCATAAATTGAATAATAAAACAATAAAGCAAATTGTTACAATGCAAGAAGATCTGCATAATGGAATAGGAAGGAGAAGATCAAAGGCATCTATAGGATTTCACAATTTAAACAGTATTGAGTTTCCATTAGACTATACCACAACATCAGATAATCTGAGTTTTATTCCTCTTGATCATGCTTTCACATTGACGTTGAGACAAATATTAAATAAAACTGAAGCAGGCAAAAAATTTGGAGAGCTTATACAAAGATCTATTTATCCTATTTTAAAGGACTCTAGAAAAAATGTTATATCTTTTCCTCCTATCATAAATAGTGAATTTACTCGAATTAAAGATGGGGTTAATAATTTATTTGTTGAAGTTACAGGTATTGACAAGAAAATAGTTGACAAAGTTCTGGCAAATTTAATTGCAACTCTAGCTGAGATCGGATTTGAGTTAGAAAATGTCTCTATAAAGTACGATAGTAATAGCAGTCTTTCTTTCAATTCAGACACAAAGACTATTTTAGAGAACGTGAAAATTGACTATATCAACGAGACACTGGGTCTAGCATTGTCAGACAAAGAAATAATCGATTGCTTACGAAAAAGCAGACTGGATGCAAACGTCATTGATGTAGGTAGAATTAATTGTATGATTCCAAGTTATAGAATTGATATTTTTAGTCCAATCGATGTTGTAGAAGAAGTAGCAATAGGTTACGGACTTTATAATTTAGAGCCATCTCTACCAGAATATACACTTTATGGTAATAAGAGTAAACAAAATTATTTTTTTGACAAGATTCGCCAGTCCTTAGTCGGAATAGGATTGACTGAAAATATTAACTTCATTCTAAGTAACAAAGATATCCACTACAATAAAATGAAAATTGATAGATTTGATTTCTTTACTGTCAATAATTCAAAAAGCGATGAACATAATGTATTAAGGAAATCACTTTTACCATCTTTACTATTCTCATTGTCCAAAAATATACATGAAGAGTATCCTCAAAAATTGTTTGAGATAGGAGAGGTTTTTGTACCTGAAAAAGATAAATTTGAAAGATGGAATTTGTGTTGTGCTAGTGCTTTTAATGGAGTTACGTATAGTGAGATAAAAAGTGTACTTCAAACTCTAATGGAAATTTGTTTTGCCACTAAATTTGAAACAAGACCATCAAAAAATTCATCATTCATTAGAGGAAGATGTGCAGATATAGTCCATAAAGAAAAATCTATTGGAGCAATAGGAGAAATTTCCCCTATCATAATTGATTCTTTTAAAATAAAGATGCCAGTTGCCGCCTTTGAACTGGATCTTACAGAATTATTACGAATTTAACCAGAATATTTATAATGAATTAGGATGCTTTTCTTTATTACTTGGTCAATGAATAAATTGACTAAGTATATACTATCTTTTTATAAACCTTATAGTCTAATAATCGTATGGGTTACCAAACTTGAAGAGGAAATTACCATCCTTATCGAATTTTTGAATACGATGATTACCTCTATCTGTAACCCAAACATTATCCTGAGAATCTACATCTACACTATAGGGTACAGTAAATCAGACCGATTCTATAATTGAGGCCGACAAATTGCAAAGTGAATTAAGGATACTAGATTGGATATTTTAGCAGGTTTGTAGTAACAAAATAAAACAGTTTGAAAGGCTATAATATTATATAACAACAAACAATCGGACATTTCTATTAGAAAGAACATTGTAACATGGGTTACTTTGCCTAAAAATACTTATTCAATAATAACTATATCTTGAATAAGCCATCCTAAAATACTACGTATGTTGATATCTATTATGAGTGGAACTAACAAGAAAGTTTGGCTTATCATACTGCGTTACATATAGAATTTCGGGATGTCTGCCAATAATAGAATTGTTAGTATCGTAGACGACGACCCAGGTATCACTATGTTTTTCCATGAGGCTTTACGAAGTATTGCCGGAATTACAATATTTACTTTTACAGACCTATTTTGGCACTTGAGCATTTTCAAGATAAAGGTTATGCTTATGTAGCGGTAATATCTGATTTCAAAATGCCTGGCTTGAATGGCATGGAATTCTTAAAAAAGATAAAGGATTCGAATCGGTTTGTAAGAACAATACTAATGACAACGTTTGAAATAGATGATACTCTATTTCAAGAATATACTAAAAAGAAAATTATAAATGGATTCCTTCAGAATCCAATAGGTTTACACGATCTTATTAAAGAGGTAAATACCCAGTTGGATTCTTACGAAGTCCAAAAAATATCCTTCCTAATGGTCAGATTCACAGTTGCGAGATTTCTGCAGTAATTTTATCATAACATTTTCGATGCAGATTTTAATAATCCATTATTGATTTCATTCTCAATGTCAGATCCAAATAAAACTGTAAAAGCATTGCTTGAGAACAGAATTGAGTTCAAATTCTATGCCGCCGAGAAGCATTTGCAACTATTAAGCGATATGGAAGCCAAAGGAGAGAGTCCTAATAACTCTGTGGGTAGGTTAAATTGGGAATTAGAAATAGAGGAATTACTTTTCCATCTAATCGGCGCCATGGATTGTCTTCTACTTAGAATTAATGAGAGATTAAATTTAGGACTAGAAAATAGAAAGGTAAACGCAATAAATGTTTGTAAGAAATTGCGTTTGAAAAAAAGAAATGACTTGATAAAGGAATTATGGGATTTGGTGAATCCGCATAATCCTGTTCATTCATGGTTGAAGATTCTGACCGACCTTCGAAATACCGGCACACATAGAAGCATTATCAATCTTAGTTTTGCAGGAGGCGATACGCGTATTACCTTCGTTGAGGATCCAAAATCTGATTTAGAAATAATTCCATATTTGGATGGTAGTATTCAAAGAATGAGGGACTTGATTGATAATATTATCAGAAAAGAACCATTGCTTAGAAGAATATATCCACCCAAGAAGAAACGAACTAAATAATTAATTTTCCCACTTTCTGTTTGGTGTCTCTATACCATCTTGCATATTGCGACCCCTTGCGACCTTAAAGGGGGTTTTTGAAATTGTCTTGGAAAAATAACTATTCATATTTTTTTATTTCTCCCAGTGAGTTGAAAAACGCCAAAAGGTCCCTAAGGTCGCAATGACAAAATTGAGAACGAATTTGACCTATTTTTGACCCATCTCCACGCTCAATCCCCTTCATTGTGACCTTGGGTTTTTTGAAGGTTGTGGGCCGTCTCCTTCATTAGTAACAAGAAAATTCTGTCAAAATGCCAGGGTCGCATGTGTTTATCGGTTTTCTCTTGTACCTCGCTTAGAACGCACCTCATCAAGTACCTCTTGGACCAGTTCTCTGACATTCTCCTCACGTCGATAATCATCCCTACTCTCGTCAAGTACGGAGGAACGTTTTAATATTGACTTCAAACTTTTTTCCAACTCCTTTTCCATTTGCACTTTTCCTAATGTTTGTAAGAAAGCCAATTGTTTCTCTGTGCTTTGAAAAAATTCCCTTCTCAATTTCTTGTCCTGGGATGCGAGTCTTGCGGACGCAAATAGACCCATAAATAAGGAGTATGATCCGAGCGGCATTAACATTATTGTCAGAACGCCATAGGGAGGGTAAGCCGCGTATAATAACGAATTTATTTCTATAGACGAAAAAACAATCGCTATGCCTATTGCCGCAATTTTTAGCGAATTCTGAAGATTTGGTTGCTTAATTTTTGTTGCTGCTGTTAGGAAAACAATGGAGAATAAAATACCACCAACCTGCTTCGTGGCACTAAAAAGTAATATGTAGATTACACTAAAGATTACTGGAGATCCGGACAACATTGCTTCAGAAAAGTTAGCAAAGTATGTTTCAAAAGGGAACAAAAAATATATCAAGGGTATCATGATAATAACCCAAAATCTAGTTCTACCAATTTTGTTACGATATTGTCTTAATAAAGCAACCGTTGCTATCCATACAAAGACGAATGACAATAAGGACAACGCGTCAAGTGTAACACCAAAGGAGAAACTCAAATCTGAAACAGACGAATTAACCAAAGTGCTATGAAGAGACTTTGCTTTAATCCACTCAGAGGTAGACGTATACTGAACGTTAACGTATACTATAGACAGGACCAGATAGATACATACAATTGAAAAAGAAATGGCATATGCTATAATCATGAAATTCTTACTTGATCTGAACCACCTTACTAGTAGCACAACTAGTAAAAGTATGAACAGCACTGATGGGACAAAGGAAGTGAAAAGAATCAAAAGCGTTAAACTGCTATTATACATTTTTACAAAAACCATTTGGACTATCTCTACTACTAAAAAGGCGATGACCATAAATTGACTCGCTAGTGCAGTAAATCTCACGAGATTTTGGGCCTTCTTCCGCTTGTAACTGGACATCAAGTCGTAACTTTCAATAGCCTTCAACAATACAATGGCAAATACAGCAAAAGTTATCGAAAATATTGTAAAGATCCCGACCTTTGAAGATACGGGCAATTCTTTGTTAGTATATGCATAAAAGTTGATAACGCTGGAATCTATTACAATAATGATACTTATTGCCAAAATGAAGAACAGTGCCACTTTATTGGTAATTTTTAACGACAAATGACTGACCACTATTCAAGACAAGCAAAAATAGATCCATTTATTTTAAGTTCCGCATTGAACTCTATATAAATAATAGTATGACCGTAGCAAAAATACATATGTAACCATTTAATTCTGAATGATGAAACCGAGAGAATGAAATCAAAAAATGTATTAGTTACGATGTCTGTTCTGTTATTTTCGGCCACGGTGATGGTTCCAATTGCTTATGCTATCGATGTGTTTCAGAAGGATGAACTACCATTTGGCAAGCCTTATGAGGATTGGGTTCACGATTATTGGAGGTGGAATGCTGGCCTTCCCAGTGATCCAGAAACAACTGTTGCTGGCATAAAGGAGAACGGATGTTTTATTAATAATGATGGGCCTGTTGCCTTTCTAATGGATCCAGCGATAGGAGGTCAACATCACCAGAAATGTGAAATATCGTCCAATCAAGGAATTCTTATTGCAGGATGGAGCGCCGAGTGTGATGGTAGCGTCAAGGGATATGAAAACGCATCATTCAAGGAGTTATCAAAATGTGCAAGAGATCTTAACTTGGGAAAAGTAACGGTCAATGCATGGGTTGACAACAAACCACTCGCACAGGTAAAAGCAGAAGATTATAAGACAATTAATGTCGTCAACGCCACTGAACTGTACACAAAGGCATTTAATATTACTACGCCAGAAAACTCTTGGCTAACAGTGGATTATCCTGGCACCTACCCCGGTGCTGTCCATGGATGGTTCATTTTTTTAAAACCACTACCTGTAGGTGAACATACTTTCCATTATGTCAATGATGTGAGGGAAACCACGCTAGGCGCAGGAAATACGAATAATGCTGATATCACCTATTCGTTGAACGTTAAATAGCAAATGAGAAATGATACTCATAATAGAATCAAATTGGATAGTTTAACTTAGGGGAACATCAAATAGACGGAGAACGCCCCAGTTCTGGTCTTCTACTTGTACTGAGAGTGGTTTGTCATGCCTTAAAATATCTACTATATCCCCAAATCTTTGTATTGGAAAATTAAGATAAACAAAACCGCCGCCACTACTTGCCACAGAGGGTTTTGGGATAGCGCCATGATCATTAAAGAATCTTATTGCTCCTACATTCTTATTGTCAAAATAGCAAAGAATCTCCGCCTCGTAGTCCTTACCTTGATATTAATAAATGGTATAACTATCAATATTCTTTGTCAGCACAACCATTACCATTTTCACGAAGTAGTTACTCTTAACTATTGCCCAGAAACTTCTGGTCACCACATATTTATAAATTGACAATCTTTTTCAAGAAAAAAAATATCCAGGAGAATGGGATGATTTAGATTGAGAATTGAACTAGGCAATAATAACACTCCTTTCATAGCGTGCCTTCGTTGTGGTAAGAGGTTAACTACTTTTGACATTGTTTATTTTCAAGGAAAGTATTGTACTCAATGTGCTATGCATCACGAGAAGGTAAGTAATATGAATATTCCGTTATTAATAGCCGCGATATTGATATTGATAGCAGTTCCAATGCTAGCCTATGTATTTGCTTTATCTGATGATAATTGCCATCCTATAATGTATGGCGATCTGATGAAAGAACAATATACAAACAAGACTTTATTACTGACAGAGAATTATTGTAATTAAGATGAATCTTTCAAACTTTTTTATTTCGTTTTTACAAACATACTATTAAGTTAGAAAATGTCAAGAAAAACTATAGAGGTAGACTCTGATATGATTGATCAGAGCCTTGAGGAGTTATCGAAACTTATAATTCGACTCGATAAGAATCCAAAGAAAACGAGGAAGGAGCAAAACACGATTAAGAAAATTCAAAATATTAGGGATACGATACAGGATTCGGTCCTATATGCGAAACTGAAAAAAAGCGTACAGTAACGGCAGGATATTTGTCCTAACTGTTTTCCAAGCCGAAATGGAGATAAACAAATAATTTTATTCTTTAAATTTGTTACAATGGCATTTCAGGCATATTCCATACTCTTCTTTATCTAAGACATGAAACTCTCTAGTGTGATGACATAGAGCGCAAGCGTCAGACTTAGCCAACTGAATTCTTCTTATTACTTTTTTATAACCTTTTTATTTCGTTACTACAAACCTGGTATAAAATCCAATCTAGAATTCTTAATTCACTGTGCAAAGGATCTGCTTCAATTGCGTCATCTAACTGGTTTATTTTATCTATAATTTCATTCATTTGATTCTATAATTTCACAAATAGGAATATCTGGATTTTTCATTTGTACTAAAACCCAGTTTAAGGCTAAGCGAAATGTCCTTTGATTCTAAAACAAGCCGAACAAGCCCAAAAAAAGGCTGAGGTGGAATATGCACTTAGTGTAATTGAGAAATGTTCCAACAACTCTAACGAGGTTGCAAGTCCTCCATGTGATAGAGAATTTCGTTCACTTCAAAGAGACTGGAAAAATGCCTCCTCACCATACGATTATTGTAAAGATGCCGACCTTTGAAGATACGGGCAATTCTTTGTTAGTATATGCATAAAAGTTGATAACGCTGGAATCTATAACAATAATGGTGCTTATTACCAAAATGAAGAACAGTGCCAGTTTATTGGTAAGTTTGAATGACAAATGACCGACCAGTATCCAAGACAAGTAAAAATTAACCCATTTATTTCTATTTTTGCATTGAAGAGTATATAAAAAATGATGTCAATCGTCAAAAAAATACATATGTAACCAATTTATTCTAAATTATGTAAACAAGGAAATGAAATCAAATAATGTATTAGTCACGCTGTCCATTTTATTATTTCCAGTTATGGTGACGCTTCCAATTGTTTACGCTGTCGATGTGTTTCAAAAGGATGAACTCCCATTTGGTAAGCCGTACGAGGAGTGGGTTCAAGATTGGTGGAGGTGGACTGCTGCGATTCCCGGTGACCCGGAAACAACTTTTGCTGGGGTAAAGGAAGGTGGATGTCTTATTAATAAGGATGGGCCTGTTGCTCTGCTAATGGATCCAGCGATAGGAGGTAAACATCATCAGAAGTGCGAAATATCGTCCAATCAAGGAATCCTTATTTCAGGATGGGGCGCCCAGTGTGATGGCAGCACCAAGGGAAATGAAAACAAGTCATTTAAGGAATTATCTGAATGTGCTAAAGGATATGATTTGGGAAAGGTAACGGTCAATGCTTGGGTTGACAATAAACCAATCGCACAGGTGAAAGCAGAAGATCTTAAGACAAGTACTCTTATCAACGCGAGTGAAGTGTCCACCACGGGATTTAATGTTACAACGCCAGAAAACTCTAATTTGGCAGTGGATTATCCAGGTACTCATCTGGGAGCAGCTCATGGATGGTACATCTTTTTAAAACCACTACCTGCAGGTGAGCATACTGTCCGTTATGTCAATGATGTGAGGGAAACCACGCTAGGCGCAGGAAATACGAATAATGCCGATATCACATACTCATTTAACGTTAAATAGCAAATAAGAAATGATACTCATAATGGAATCAAATCTGACAGTTTAACTTAAAAAGGTTATAATTTTAAATAAAATTTTATTTCGTTAGGTACATCACAGAATTCCATACCGCTTTTATTTCATCTCCCAGATTTACATAATGTATGATCGATGGTATTTCTTGACCACAATTCATTTTTATAATCACTATATGTTCGTCATGGTAAGGTACACAATGTGTCTGTAGTGGATCAAATTTTCGTGGATCAAATTCGGATGTTTGACCATGCAATATTTTCGGCGCCCCTATCAATAAACCTATTAGTAGAACAAACAACGAACCTATGAATATCCCTAAGTGCACTTCTTATTGTCCTCTAAAGGTGCTAATATGATTTTATTATCCCTTGCAGTCATTTGAGTTGTTCGACGGAGAAAAGTTTATTTTTAATATTTAATACCCACCTCACGATTAATAATTCTGTGTTTGGATTGGAGTTATGTCCTAAATGCAAAAAGGGTCATCTATATCCTGTGGTAACCGCTAGCGCTAGCGCAGAACCAAAAGGCCAATTTAAAGAAACTGGGGGCATTAGAGACTACGAATGCGATATTTGTGGTCATAAGCAAAAAGCAGTAAAACAGAGGCAAAATGTGGACGTAAAAGATAAGGTAAGTGCCAGCGTAAAGAAGACTAAAAAACCAAAACCAAAACCAAAACCAAAAACAAAAACAAAAACAAAGAGAAAAAGAGGATAAATAAATTAAGTTTGCATAAAGAACAAAGTAGTTATGATGATTTATTAGATGCATTAAGATTAAGTTTGAAAGGATTTTTTTTCATTCTTTTTGAAATTATAACTCGGCCTAAAACTCGACAAAAGCTTAAGTAATTCTAAATTCTATTCAAATTGGCAGGATGGTGTAAGGTTGCGCATGGAGGCCTAGCATTTAATGTCTACTAACAAGAGGATTGTTAGCATAGTTGATGATGACGTCTATATTGCCCAACTCTTTCATGAGGCTTTGTCCGAAAATATTGATGGAATTTCAGTTTTCTCTTTCACTGATCCCATCATGGCCTTTGAGCACTTTACAGAAAACAAAGAGAACTACGCACTAGTTATTTCTGATCTAAGAATGCCAGGTCTAAATGGATTAGAATTACTCAAAAAAGTAAAGGATTCGAATCCTAAAGTAAGAACGATATTGATGAGTGCTTATAATTTTGAGGAAGAAGAATTGTACCAAAGTTATATGATAAACGAAGTGATAAACTCGACTATTGAAAAACCTGTAACTATGAATAGACTATACCAAACAGTAAGAGATGAATTGAATAACACTTCTCATTAACTTGTGGGAGGAACTATGGTTCTAGTTCTCCTATAGGTTCCGCACTTGTATTTAGCCCTCCATTCCAATTATCAGTGTTTAGTTGAATATAAAGTGGCTTTTCGTTTCTTAGCATATCTATGATGTCACTCAACAGGCTAATGTGAAAATTAAGAACAGGGATTTTACCCAAAGCTTCATTCCTTCTGACAGGTACCTCGTCATAAAAACCAATCTTTCCAACTTCGTAGGCTTTAAAAAAAAGGGTCAGGGACGCCGAGGCTTTAGAATAAATTTGCCGATGTTTGCCCTTCTTATTTATACTAAAAAAGTTAAGGTAGTACTTATCAAATTCTTGGACTATCCAGACCATAACAAGAACATTTCGAATTAATATTATAAAGGGGTGCGGAATAATTCTTATGTTAAAATATTTAATTTAATTGAAACGCCATCCCCTGCTTCCATAGGCCCAGCAGTTTTAATAATCAAAAGCATCTTCTATTATCTGAACGATATTTCCTTTTCGTAACTTTAATCAGAACTCTCTCCTCCCATTAAAAAAGATGGTGGTCCTTTATAGAAGTACTATTCTCAGGTTTGAATACTTGGATATTATTATTTTCCTTATCTGTAACATAGACATTCCCCTCTGAATCTACTGTAAGATGTTCCGGATCCTTGAATTGACCATCTCTTGTGCCGAATGATCCCCATTTCGTAATAAATTTACCGTTGGTATCAAATTTTTGGACGCGTGGATTTCCACTACCGTCAGGACCTGACTGGGGATCATTAACATATATATTATCAAATTTGTCTGTAGCCATATGCTCTACCTCTGAAAACTGACCGTCACCAGTGCCTGTCGAACCAAATCTTAAAAGGAATTTACCGTCGGTATCAAATTTTTGAACGTGATTGTTGCCTCGATCGTTTACTATTAAATTGCCTTTTGAATCAATTATGACACTTACAGGCAGATCAAATTGACCATCTCCTGTGCCGAATGATCCCCATTTTTTAACAAACGTACCATTAGAATAAAATTTTTGAATACGATTGTTCTTTGAATCCGCCACATAGATAAATTTCACATCTTTATCTACAGCCGCTTGTCTTGGGTTATCAAATTTTCCAGTTGCGCTACTAGGATGTGTATCTGGGTTACCAAACTTGAAGAGGAAATTACCATCCTTATCGAATTTTTGAATACGATGATTACCTCTATCTGTAACCCAAACATTATCCTGAGAATCTACATCTACACTATAGGGTATAGTAAATTGACCGTTTGCAGTTCCTTTTGAACCCCACTTGAAAAGAAATGTTCCGTTCTTGTCGAATACTTGTATACGATTGCCATCTCTGTCTGATACATACAGACGTTTTTCTAAAGGATCAAAATCAAGATCATGTATTCTCTGGAATTCCCCATCTCCAGTTCCCTCTGATCCCCATTTTTTAACAAATGTGTAGGTCTGCTGTACACTATCTCCTACAGTATCGTTTTGATTTGAGCCTAGAGCAGTTGAACTACTTACAATTAGAAATACCATAGATGTTGCCAAGATTGCAATGAAAAACATCAACAAGCCTCTTATTTTGCACTCATAAAACCCACTTGCTTAAAATAGATAAATGATGTGGTACATCCGGCTAAGTATATCAAGACCAATTAAGCGGCTCATGCTTTACAAATGTGCACTTTTGTGATATTAGGCGACTGGGTTTGTTGGACAATTAAAGGTAGTTTTTGATTAAGATCCAGATTATAATTATAAGGATGCTTCTCCTGAAACATTAGAAATATTACCAACAAATTTAATCAGCAAATACAAATCTTATTTTTGTACCATTATTTGCATAAAAAGTGTGTATTTCTTTATCAGTAGTAGTTTCTATAACAGTAAAGCCCGCTTCATTCGATACAAATGTCATATTAGAATAAATCTGATCTATTGTTTCAGGTATTGCGCCTCCCATTCCATAGATAGGATAGCAGATATCGCCTTTTTGGAAGATGGCCATCATATGAAGATGTGCTTGAATTACACAATCAACATCTTTCTTTTCAAACATGGGATGATATAACTCATAAAATCCACACATCTTACTAGTATCCTTGGTTACTGCTTTACAGACTTCTGGTAATGCCGGCGAATGTATGAATACTAGTTTATGATTTGCACTTTGATCTAGAAAATGAGATACGCTTTGATATTGCTTTGAGTAATTCTGGAATGGTTTCTCCGAATTCATCCCTACCAGTAGGACATCTTTAATCTTCTCATGCCATATCTTGTCTTTAAGATCAAAATGTTCTGTAATATTTTTCCATGATGTATTGTTTTCATGATTTCCTCTAATCATTCTTAGTTCTGTATATTTTAGGACCTGTTCAAAAAAGTGCTGTCCACATACTGAATAAGAGGTTCGTAGATCTGTATGATTCCTATAATCTATATCTCCCAGAAATATGAAGCGGTCAATCTTGTTTTGTTTTAAATATGATAAAATAGAGTTCATCGTTCGTAAAGATTCATGACTACAATCAAAATCTCCTACAGTCACTATTTTAAACGCATAGGTCTGATTTAGCAGTAATATCGCCAATAATAGACTCGCGACTATAATTAACACTCCTATTGCTCATGCACACTACTAGATTAGTTTTTAAGGAGTGAATATATGGCACTAAAACCACATTCCTTTTCAGAAACTGATACTTTTTGATACTAAAATCGTAATTTTCTTATTATCTGACAACTGGTAGTTTTGGGTAGTAAAATCCACCGCTTCGATCTGTAGCAGAGGCCCTCTGTTAAGAGTACCTGTCTCATTAAATTCTCGTATCTGTAATTGATTCTATGAGCATACTACAAACATTACTGCAAGAAATTGAAGAATCTAAAAGATGCCTCGATCGACCAAATGATGATACTATTTACAGACGTGATCTTCAAAAAAGAATCGAATTGATAAATTGGGTTTTAGAAAATATGAACAATCCCGATATTCCTATTTGTGACAATATTGAATCTAGAATGAATGATTTTATAGATAAAATCAACGAAACAAATTCCATAATAGAAGCCGATCCATTGCATAGTGAATTAAGAATCCTAGATTGGACTTTAATCAAGTTTGTAGTAACAAAATAAAACAGTTTGAAAGGCTATAATATTATATAATAAAAAATTCTACTTTTTCAGTGTCAATGGTACATTTTTGGTTGGTTTTTACTATAGAAACAAAAAAAAGAGTTATTATCCTTAAATATTTGTACTTCCTAAATCGAATCAGTGTCTTGTCCTCTATTCCTGGTATCTTCAATACTGATGAGTTTTCTTATGATAACTATGCAATATTCAGGGGCGCAATAACCAGGGGATTCGTTTTTAATTGAGCAGGACAGAAAATATTGAATCCGCCTTTAAAATAAAGTATGAAATGAAATATTTGTTCTTAGGATTTATAATTGCTATAGCTGTAGCTATCGTGTTTATACATATAATACTATTTCTTACAGATGACGACAGATTCATTGGGACAACCTCAGCAGTTTTGTTGGGATCAGCTTCCTGTTTATTACTGTTTACAATACTTTCGAATCCTGGAAAGAAAGAAGTTCAGAGATTTAAGTGGCTTTTGGTTGCATTAACCCTATGGTGTCTTGGCGAATTTACCTATTCGTATTATCAAATTGTATTAAATATAGACGCTCCATACCCAGGTGTCGGGGAAATTTTCTATCTTGCAGGCTATGCACCTCTAATTCTATTTACCTACAGATCATTCAAGAATATTAAAAGAGAAGGAAAAATAAAACGCAAGGTGATTCTGTTTGTAGTAACGCCCGTATTTGTGTTACCTGTAACACTAAGTATACTATTTTTTAGCCAGGACGTTGATTTTCAATCCCAGTGGTCTGAAATTGTGCTTGATATAATCTTCAACTACAGCGATGCTTTTTTATTATCTCTTTCAATTCTCATCCTAACGAAGTTACCTAGAAATAATCCTTATATCTATCATTGGATATTATTTGCCGCTTTCATGATATTAACAATTATCACAGATTTTTTCTATTTGTATATTGCGTATGTTAGTGATGAATTTCTTTCAAAGACTGAACTGATATGGGAAGGAATGTGGGCGTTCGCCTATCTATGCATTCTAGCCTCAATATTTTGGTATTACAAACTTATTCATATATTAAGCGAAAACTGGGAGAATTCAATGACAGAAGACTATGCAGCAAAATATTGGAACAATATTTCAGCCAAAGACAAAGATGAGCTTCCCGAAGAGGATCAATTGCATACAGAAAACATACAAGATTTCAATTTGGTTGAGAATCGTATTGATGAGATAATAAAAGGCGCAAAAGACAATATCACTATTTTATTCTGTAATATGGATACGTTGATGAGAAAGGAAACACAAAGTATCCTAAAATTTTTGAAGAAAAAAACCAGGCCAAATATTTTAGTAAGAATTCTTTTTCCGTTGGGTGTCGATGATAGTATTATTAATAGTTATAGCGAGGTCGCTAATGTACGGATCTTTGAAAGCAAACTAAAGAGTAATAAAATCATCATAGTGCCTGACTATACTAAGATACTACAAGTTTCGACTACAGATCCTATGTATTATGATAAGGAAACAGCGTATGCTGTATCATATTCTGGCAACGATGAGATAGCCTATGCATACGCGACAATATTCGAAAAATTATGGTTAATTCAGACCGTGACGAAATTGGAGGTAAGATAAATGAAACAAATTCTATAATGGAAGCCGATCCATTGCATAGTGAATTAAGAATCGTAGATTGGATTTTATATCAAGTTTCTAGTAACGAAATAAAGAGATTATACTCTAAACCGATATTTTTAAAATTGTATATATTGTTGCAATAATTGCTATTACCAAAAGTGAAAGCCATGCAACAGTGTGTTTTCTATCATTCAATTATTATCGACAGGTGCTAGGTAGCGTATTAAGTTTGCATATAACTGGATCAGTTATTATCTGATAAGTTTGATTTGACTCGGTTTGGAGACTACTGGAGTAGCATGTTTAAACTATGGTCATACTAAAGAACGTGAAAAAAAATACCTCAAAACATTTGCATAAATGATTATTCGACCTTAAAATGATATGTAAATTGTGCTGTGTTAGAATTTCCTGCACCACTAAGATAGTATATGGTAGTTCTTCGATTATCTCAGACACCGGAAATTTTTTAAACATTTAAATAAAAATCTAGTCTTTCTTATTTTTACTTGGTATAATTTATTTTTCCTTGGGGCAATATCTAATTTATTAGGTATATACGCCCCAAATGAATAAATTGACTAAGTAGCCCCGGAAGAGAGTGCGCTAGGAGATGTACATTTGAATGTATGGCTATCAATGACTAGTTGTGGGTCAGAAACGGGGTACACTTATCTTTTCAATATAACTATGAATTTCTTGTTTGTAACCAGATATGATAACCAAAAGCTATTATCATCTACTTATTTTTCATTTCACTAAAGAATTTCAAAATCAATATTTTTGCATTATCAGAAGCATTAAATTGATCCAATATTTTTTTAGGATTTTTGAAGAATTCAATTCTAAATTCAGGATCAGAGTGAGCTAAATGAACTATGTGATTTATTATTTTCAAATCATTATTAGTATATTTCAAAGTGTGTAGTTAGTACTATTTTCGGATATTTTTAATTTTAGAAAAATTGATATTGATACGAAATTATTCAGATTTACTATGGAATTTGAGCCAATATTGCTCAGAAGCCAGAAGAAATTGAAAGGTATCGTATCATCAAGAGTAAAATCTGTAGAAGAAACTCTTAGGACCATTCTTCCGGTTTCTAGTGCTATTGGAATTACAAGACTTGCAGATATTACAGATATGGACGTTCTTGGAATCCCAAATTTTTCTGCAGTTTTGCCCGGAACTGAAGATTATATTTGGGTATATAGTGGGAAGGGACCTACAAGATTGGACGCAAAGGCAAGCGCATTGATGGAGAGTATTGAAAGGTATTGTTCTTTGCCTTCTGGCAATCAAAAAAAGATGATTCAAGGATCTTATAATGATGTTTCAAAAGTGTCAAAGACATTACATCCTTCTAATGTTGTTGAACCAATGTTATTTGAATACGATGAAGAAATGATTATGGATTTCCTCCCGGGCTATGATTTACTAAATGAAGAAAAGATCATGGTTCCGACAACATTAGCACTATTCAGATATTCTCCCAAACCGCCTGCAGTAAATCCATTTGCATATCATCATACTAACGGTCTAGCATCAGGCAACGTGCTGGAGGAAGCAATATGCC